>Ga0206130_10004779_pt1 | contig 16489 bp, 13 predicted proteins | sample Helgoland_Spring_9_FD_148637 | JGI IMG/M metagenome (GOLD analysis project Ga0206130, IMG submission 148637) | Pelagic subsurface seawater microbial communities from Kabeltonne, Helgoland, North Sea - Helgoland_Spring_Bloom_20160512_1 | ecosystem: Environmental > Aquatic > Marine > Epipelagic ... | reverse complement strand
AGCTCTTTGGCCAGCGCCATTTCGGGTAGAACGGCAGAAAAAATCAGGCCGACAACGATGAGATTGGCGAAAACTTCGGACAAAAGCCGCAAAGCGATAACCAAATTGTAACAACTCGTGCCCAATTTGCCAAAACGCGCGTTCAACCAGTCTTGCACCGACCCTGCCCCGCCCGCGCGCAAACGCGCGACGACGAAACCGCCAGTCAGAAAGGATCCGTAATACGCCGCATAAGCCAGTGTGCCTGCCATGCCGTAAAAGTAACCAAGAATCGCCGCGTTCATCAAAGAACGTGCGAAAATCCATGTTGTGACTTGGCTCAACACCAATGTCAGCAAACTTGGCGCTTGGCCCGTTGATGTTTGCCCCCCAAAGAACCCTTCTACAGAAACGCGGCGTGGCGCGACCAAAAGGCTCGCAAGAACGATACCCGCGAAAATCGCGACGATGAGGGTGGCAGTCATGAGTAGTTTTCCTAACGCATAGATTTGACGGCCCTGCTGCCAGATGATGGGCGATGTGCATAGCCCTCACGTGAAGATGTGACAAAGATGTGAGTGATTCTAGACAGCGCCAAACACGCCAAGCCATCACCGAATGCGCAGTTCGGACGTCGAGTCAGGCGTTAACCCAAAGGTAACCTTCATCAGTCAAACCTTAATCTGATTGATCAAAAGGTGTCTTCTCGCTCATGCTTCGCACTATTTTTGTAATACTTCGCGCTTTGGCATGCTTTTTATGTCTGTTCACACTCATGGCCTGCGACAATAGCCCAGAGCAGGAAGAAGCCATTCCATTGATCGATCAAATACAAGGTTCACCAACACCCGAACAACTGATCGTGCTGGAAGAAAACACCACGCTAGTGTCTGGCATAGGTACGCCAAACGCAGATGGGACATTTCCAGAATCGCTTACGACCATCTTTAAGGGCAGCTTCAAAAACCCAGAGGGGCATGGTTACGCGTTGGAGCTCGGCCAAGATGACACGGCCTTTAGCGCCTACGCAGGTCTCTTGCCAAGTCCGGATCCGAGCCCTTTGCCGATGCAAGGAATAGCTGCAATGCATGGCAATTACAGTGTGATCGAAGTCGGCAAATCAGACGGCGAACGCCGTGATTTTGGCGAGCCGGAAACGACCACAGGCCGCATCACCCTGCGCGCAGATTTCACATTCAAGACCTTGCAAGGAAGCGATGATTTTCTCACGGTTGATGGAGAATTCAACGGGAACGCTGTTACAGGGGATGTGTTTTTCAACATGCGCCCTGCGACTTTGGTCGGCAGTCTGGGCAGCGATCACGCCGTCGGGGTGTTTCATGGCACCGATGACGTGACCGCTTATATTGGAGGCTTTCTGGTCGAGCGTTAGAAGGTTGCGTTCACACCACCGCCATCATGCAAAATGTTCTGGCCGACGATGAAACCTGCATGTGTTGAGCACAAAAATGCACACATCGCGCCAAATTCCTCCGCTGTGCCATAGCGCCCTGCCGGGATTGTCTTGCACCGATCGATCTTGGCCTGCTCAGAGGTGATCCCTTGCGCTTTGGAAACACCGGCATCAAGTGATACTGCGCGATCCGTTGCATGAATGCCGGGCAGTAAATTGTTGATGTTCACGCCGGATCCCGCCACTTGACGCGATGTTCCTGCGACGTAGCCGGTCAAACCAGCGCGGGCAGAATTGGACAGACCAAGCACACCAATCGGTGCCTTCACAGATTGCGAAGTGATGTTCACGACACGCCCCCAACCGCGATCCATCATTGAAGGCACCAGCGCTTTGATCATCGCAATCGGTGCCAGCATGTTCGCGTCCAGCGCTTTTATGAAATCTTCACGTTCCCAATCATGCCACATGCCGGGAGGCGGTCCGCCTGCGTTGTTTACAAGGATATCAACCTCGCCCGCTGCTTTCAAAACCTTCGCACGTCCCTCGTCGGTGGTAATGTCAGCGGCAACGGCCACAACATTCACGCCGTATTTCGTGCGAATATGCTCAGCGGTAGCTTCCAAAGCCTCTGCACCGCGTGCGTTGAGCACCAAATCACATCCCGCCTCTGCCAGTGCTTCTGCGCAACCGCGACCGAGCCCTTTGCTCGAGGCGCACACAACCGCGCGGCGTCCTTTAATTCCAAGATCCATGGTATTTCCTATCATTTCTATGCAAGCCGTACTGAATTTACGTTCAAAAGCCGCAGTAAGGACTGTAAACCGCCGTATTTTCATGACAAGACGACGTCTAAGAATTTAGTTAGACGAGTGTTTTGAATGATTGCAAGCCGCAACTCTGGCATCTCCCTTGCACAAAGCATCCCTGTGTATCGCGCAGAGGATTTTTTGGTCGTGGATGGCGCCAATATTGACGACACGCTCAGCTTCGCTGCTGAGGTGATGCTTGATGATGTGTATGAGCTGAACGCCGTTGCTGAGCACAAACGCCTCTCCTTGCATGCTCGGACTGATGGCACCTATGTAATCGCGCAGGATACCCAAGTGGGCGCACCAAGTGCGCGGGTGATTGTCGACAGTTGTTTGACGGTTATGACCACCGACAGTTCTACCTTAGAGATGCTGCTTCTAGTCGAGCTTGATCCAGAGGATCATGTGGCCAACGTGCACGTGCTCCCTCTCGCGCCGCTGGTCTCGATCGGGCACTACCGTTTGGTCGGGATTGAGCTGGAAAATGCAGCCCGTAAACTTGCGCAAGTGGCCTGCGTTTCGTTCTCTCGTGGCACCAATATCACAATGAGCTCTGGCGCGCAGCGCCCAATTGAAGAGCTGCAAGTGGGGGACAAAGTCTTGACCCGCGATGACGGTGGACAAGTGATCCGCTGGATTGGTCAGCACACCGTACGCGCAATCGGTGATTTCGCTCCAATCGTGATCAAAGCGGGCACTTTGAACAACACCAATGACCTTGTGCTCAGCCCCGATCACCGTCTTTTCATTTACCAACGTCGCGACGCTTTGGGCGCTGGCCGCTCTGAAGTGCTCGTCAAGGCGCGCCACTTGATCAATGGTGAGACCGTCACGCAGCAAGACGGCGGGTTCATCGACTATTTCCAGCTGCTTTTTGATCAACACGAGATCATTTACGCCGAAGGTATCGCCGCCGAAACTTTACTCGTAGACACACGCACGCGCCCAGCTTTGAAAGATTCAGTGAGCGAGGATGTGTTGCAAGAACTCAGCGGTCATTCTGGCTGGTTGCATGAAGAATTCGAAGTCGGTTCGGAACTGCTTGGACCAGATGCTGCTGATAAACTGCGCAAAGCGTCTAAGCGCTGATCCGAATTTTCTAGAAAATTCGCAGCCCCGTTGCATAGGTTCACGCCCAAGCATATAGCGATGAACATGTTAGACAGTGTCACAAACCGCCCAGAACTCCCTGCCGAGATTGCCCGCCGTCGGACCTTTGCGATTATCTCGCATCCTGACGCGGGGAAGACGACGCTGACGGAAAAATTCCTCCTCTTTGGTGGCGCGATTCAAATGGCGGGCCAAGTGCGCGCCAAGGGCGAAGCGCGGCGCACGCGCTCTGACTTTATGCAGATGGAAAAAGACCGCGGCATCTCGGTTTCCGCATCCGCGATGTCCTTTGATTTCAAACACTTCCGCTACAATCTCGTGGATACGCCCGGTCACTCTGATTTTTCCGAAGACACCTACCGCACGCTCACAGCCGTTGACGCGGCTGTCATGGTGATTGACGGTGCAAAGGGTGTGGAGAGCCAGACTCAAAAACTATTTGAGGTCTGCCGCATGCGCGACCTGCCAATCTTGACCTTTTGTAACAAAATGGACCGCGAAAGCCGCGATACGTTTGATATCATTGATGAAATCCAAGAGAACTTGGCAATTGATGTTTCTCCCGCAAGTTGGCCCATTGGCGTCGGTCCCGATTTTATGGGCTGTTACGACATGCTCAACGACCGTCTTGAATTGATGGATCGCGCGGATCGCAACAAAGTTGCGGACTCGATCGAAATCAACGGACTGGGCGACCCTGCCCTTGCAGAACATGTGCCTGCGCACTTGTTGGAAAAGCTGATCGAAGACGTAGAAATGGCGCGCGAGTTGCTGCCAGCTCTAGATCCGCAATCCGTGCTTGAGGGCCATATGACACCGATCTGGTTCGGCTCTGCGATTAATTCGTTCGGCGTCAAAGAACTGATGGACGGCATCGGCACCTACGGGCCTGAGCCACAGATCCAGCGCGCCTCGCCGCGCGCGATTTCGCCTGAAGAAAAGAAAGTGTCGGGCTTTGTGTTCAAAGTGCAGGCAAACATGGATCCGAAACACCGCGACCGTGTGGCGTTTGTGCGTCTCGCATCTGGCCACTTCAAACGCGGCATGAAACTGACACATGTACGTACAAAAAAGCCGATGGCGATTTCCAATCCTGTGCTTTTCCTAGCCTCGGATCGCGAATTAGCGGAAGAAGGCTGGGCAGGCGATATCATCGGCATCCCAAATCACGGTCAGCTCCGCATCGGCGATACATTGACCGAGGGCGAAGCGCTGCGTGTCACTGGAATCCCCTCTTTCGCGCCAGAACTTTTGCAAGGCGTGCGCGCAGGCGATCCGCTGAAATCAAAACATCTCGAAAAAGCGCTTATGCAATTTGCAGAGGAAGGCGCGGCAAAGGTCTTCAAACCGACTTTTGGCTCTGGCTATATTGTTGGTGTGGTCGGCGCGCTTCAATTCGAAGTTCTCGCGAGCCGAATCGAGTTGGAATATGGCCTGCCCGTGCGCTTCGACCAAAGCCAATTCACCTCCGCACGTTGGGTTTTGGGTGAAAAGAAAGCTGTCGAAGCCTTTGCCGAGGCAAATAAGCTGCATATCGCAACGGATAATGATGGCGACGTCGTCTACCTGACCCGCTTGCAATGGGACATCGACCGCGTTGCACGCGACTACCCCGATGTCACACTGAGCGCGACAAAGGAAATGATGCTCCAATAGCGCTTGATGGATGCGCGCTCTGCGGGCATCTTGAACACTATGAGCGAGAGTGACCCAGACGCACAAAATCTGACCTACGAGGGTGGCTTTCAAGCCGTCATCGAACGTATGCAAGCGCGTCAGAAGCCTCTGAGCTTCGCCATCGCAGAGGCATTGCCGCCGCTCGACACAGACCTGAACGCTCTCAAAACCCGGATCGTAAACGCGCATGAACCAAACGCCATGCCGCGTGCCAAAGATCAGTCGGGTAACACACGTAAGTCACTAGAATTGAACGAAGAGTTCGTGGGCTTGCCTGAGATTTGCAAACTCCACGGCCTACTCATCGCGCATTTGCGCAAGTCGGATCAACCCGCTCACACGATGGCGCTTTTCACCCGCATTTGGGCAGAGCACGCTAATTTCATGTTCGAGCACCTTGATCCGCGCTGGCTCGTCTCTGCGATCACAACATTTGGCGATCATGGCACCACCGAAGTGCAGCGCCGCGTCGGGCAGTCTATGACCGTGCTTTTTGGGGCGATGAAGCTCTATGAATCCGAGCGTCTTTATTCTGGCTTTCCCCCAGAGAGCGAGTTCAAACTCAAACGCCTCGTGCATAGCAAACTGCCGCTCAACATGGATCGCTACGCTTTGGTGTCTGGCGGGCTTGATATCAATATGCTTGGGCGTCTTTGGGTCGATGCGGCCGATGATCCGGTCATCGCGCCCCTCGCCCATCACTTGTTGAACCTCTTGAACGCAGACCCAAGCACAGTGTTTCGCCGCTTTAAAACATTGCGTGGACGTAAATTGCGCCAGCGCGCGCAAAAAGAGGCGAGCGGCGATCCGGACCCCGAGCCTGCTGTCGTTGCGGCACGTGCCAAAACACTGACTTGGGGAACGGTAAGCACGATCAAGGCGAACGCAGAGCAGATCAAACCGTTTATCGAGCATCATCTCAGTCTTGGTGCCGCTCAGATGGATATCTTTCTCGATGCGCCTTTGCCGGACTCAGACCTTGCGCATCTGACATACCCAAAAGTGCGTTTTATCCAGTGTGATGCAGCTTACTGGACCGAGACGGGCAAACCATTGATGGAAAAACATCAACAGCGCCAAGCCTTTAACGCGACGCGTGCGTATCGCGACGCACAGGTTGATTGGCTTGCCCATATTGGTCGCGACGAATTTTTGTATGGTGCAGATGACGTTAAACTGACTTTGGCAAGTGCACCCGACGACATCGACGCATTGATCATTCCCCCCGCCGAAGAGATCGCGCAATCTGACGCTGCAGATACTCTTTTGTTCCGGCGCACTTACTTTGATGCGAGCACTGACAAGGCGCTATTGGATCAGCTCTACCCTATCTTCGGTGCCTATTTGCGGTCTGGCTTCATCTCTCACACAGCAGGCAAAACATTCGCACGTACAGGTCTCAAGGATGTGCGCTTTGGGGTGCATTTGCTAAAACGCAGTGGTGTAGAGATCGAGAACGCTAAACGTATTCAGTCGCTTAACCTACTGCACCGTCATGCGCCGGATTGGGAAAGCTTTGCTGCGCATCTTGAGTTTCGCCTGCAAAAGGGCAGCTACCGCGATCGCGGACAATCACGGCTTGGACTAGGGAATATCATCGACCTTTTGCACGAAGAACATGGTTCAGACGGTCCACGCCAGCTATTTGACGAGATTTGCGGATACAGCGCCGATGTTGTTCAGAAACTAGAGCAAAACGGGATGCTGATCCGTGCAAAACTTGGCGTTTTAGATCATGTCTGACCTCAAATGGGGCATCGTCAGCACGATCAAGGCTCCAATGCACGAAGTGTTAGGGTTTGTCGCCTATCATCTGCAACGCGGCGCGCATCGGCTCTATATCTATCTTGATGCACCAGATGACGCGACATTTGCGACGCTCAAGGCACATCCGAAAGTGCGCGTAACCCAAACAAATGATGCCTATTGGTCGAAAAAGGGCAGTCGCCCCAACAAGCATCAGCCACGTCAGACAATCAATGCCGCTGACGCCTATGCTAAGCGGGTCGAGGTGGATTGGTTAACCCATATCGATCACGATGAATTTCTCGTTTGGGACAGCCCGTTAGAGCAGCAGTTGGCTGCACTAAACACAGATTGTTTGTGCGCTCGCATTCGCCCTATCGAGGCTTTGACATCGAAAAACGCTGACACGGAACCGCGCCCGTTCAAATCATTCAAACTGCCAATGCCAGAGCGTCGACGCATAACTGAAAGCCTATACCCGACGTATGGCGCGCATTTGAATGGCGGTTTTCTAAGTCATGTTGCTGGCAAAATGATTTATCGCACTGGGATAGACGGTTTTTCAGTCAAAATTCACAATGCTTTTCTGAAAGACAGTCAAAACCCCGGCCAACAAGAACTAGAGCAGACGCGCTTGTGCCATTTGCACGGAGCGACGTGGATTGATTGGATAAAGAGCTACACGTACCGCAAGGAAAAGGGCGCTTACCGCGCCGAATTAAAAGCCCCTTTTGATCAAGGAACTGGTGGCCTGAGCATGCATGAACTTCTTAGCCAAATAGAAGCCAGAGACGGCGAAAAAGGGCTGCGCGCATTCTACGACGAAGTGTGCACAGCGCGTCCGGAACTGCTCGCGGGCCTAGCAGCGCACGACTTACTCCACTGGCATAGGCTCGATCTAAACGCAGCTATTGCGGAACAGTTTCCAGAATAGCTCGCATTGTCGCGCAGTGAGAAACAATATGCGATATTCTTGCCAAGGTTTTGGTGTTTAGCGCTTTATGATTAGGCGTGATTTGACCAAACCGTGCTTTTTCGCTATCCCCTGCGCCAAGACCCATGGAGTGCAAAGACACTCAATCAATCGGATTTGGTCTATTTAAGTTGTACGGGCCAGATTGTGTCCGTAAGCCACGGATATACATGACAAAGTTTTCTGATCTGAACTTGGACCCAAAGGTCCTCAAAGCCATCGAAGATGCTGGCTACGAATCCCCTACCCCTATTCAAGCCGGTGCGATTCCACCTGCACTCCTCGGCCAGGACGTGCTGGGCATCGCTCAAACCGGAACAGGGAAAACGGCGAGCTTTACGCTGCCAATGATCACACTGCTCGGCAAAGGTCGCGCGCGCGCGCGCATGCCGCGCTCGCTGGTCTTGTGCCCAACGCGTGAATTGGCCGCGCAGGTTGCTGAAAATTTCGACACATACACGAAATATCACACCAAGCTTACCAAAGCGTTGTTAATCGGCGGCGTGTCCTTCAAAGAGCAGGACCGCTTGATCGATAAAGGCGTCGACGTTCTGATCGCAACGCCTGGTCGTTTGCTCGATCACGTTGAGCGAGGCAAATTGCTCCTGACTGGCGTGCAGGTTATGGTCGTCGACGAAGCGGACCGCATGCTCGACATGGGTTTCATCCCCGACATTGAACGCATTTTCGGCCTCACGCCGTTTACGCGTCAAACGCTGTTCTTCTCTGCCACGATGGCCCCTGAGATCGAGCGGATCACCAACACGTTCCTGTCCAATCCTGCCCGCATCGAAGTTGCGCGTCAGGCGACCTCTTCCGAGAATATCGAACAAGTTGTGATGATGTTCAAAGCCTCGCGCAAGGATCGCGAAGGCACGGAAAAGCGTAAAGCATTGCGTATGTTGATCGACAACGAAGGTGAGAAATGCACGAACGCGATCATCTTCTGCAATCGTAAGATGGATGTGGATACGGTCGCTAAGTCTCTGAAAAAATACGGTTATGATGCTGCGCCTATTCACGGTGATCTGGATCAGAGCCAGCGCACCAAAACTTTGGATGCTTTCCGCGACGGATCGTTGCGATTCTTGATTGCCTCTGACGTCGCCGCGCGTGGACTTGACGTCCCTGCCGTGAGCCATGTGTTCAACTATGATGTGCCGAGCCACGCCGAAGACTACGTGCACCGGATCGGCCGCACAGGTCGTGCAGGCCGCGATGGCAAAGCGATGATGATTTGCGTGCCGCGCGATGAAAAGAACTTTGATGCCATCGAAAAGCTGATCCAAAAGACAGTGACGCGCATCGATAACCCTCTTGCGGTTAAAGAAGATCCCGCAAAGGACGATCAAGCGGTCGAAGCTAAGCCGGATCACGAAGAAAAGCCAAAGCGCACGCGTTCACGCAGCCGTAAATCTGCGCCCAAAGAAGACGTCGCCGTCGTCGAAGCACCTGTTGAATCGGTTGAGATGAAAAAAGAGCCGGCAGCGCCTGAAGTGCAAAAACCTGCACCGAAGGAAAACCGTGGTCGTGGTGGACGAGGTCGCGGCAATGACAACAAAGTTGTTGGCTTGGGCGATCATCTGCCTGGCTTTATTGCCATGAGCTTTGAAGAGCGCAGCGAAAGCTAAGACGCTCAATAGATTGAATAAAGGCCCCGTTCGCAACCCCAGCGAGCGGGGCTTTTTCGTATTTATGCTGTTGCGCGCGGTCTCAACAGACCCAACCCGCCAGAAATCAAACCTGTGATTAAAGCAGCGAAGGCCAACGCCATCGCGACTGTCAACGAGGTGAACTTCAGCGCCGCAAAGCTTGAGTAGATGTACGCAAGAACCTGTGGGATCGCGTTCTCAAACTGCATCAATCCAAAAGACGTCAGGTTTTCCAAAGCGTCAAAGCTGCCGCCCATGAACGCGAAGAAGGCAGCGCCGATCCCCATCACATATGTCGCTTTGCGCGGCGCGCCCATACGGGCGATCAACGTGCCAAGGCAGATACCAAAAATGATCCCTGAGGCGATAAAAGCGAAGTCGAACATTTGGGTTTGGACATATGTGCCAAAGGTCCCCGCCGCCCGCATCGTTTCATAGTAGCCAAAAATCGTTGCGCCATCAAAGGCCAACTGCCCTGTTGCGAAGTCAACAGGATGGCCGGACGCCGCATAGAGGCGGTCGAGATAGATGCGCGTTCCTTGGAATGCGGCAAAGCTTACAACCGTTGCTGTTGCGTGGATCCATAGGGGGGCGTTTAAGGCTTTATCTTTTAGGGTGCAGAACATCGGTCTTACCCTTCTTAATTTGCATTCCGTGGAATATTAATTACATTCCAAGGAATAAATCGCAAGAGCAAAAATGAAAACAGATATGAAACCGCCTGAACACGTTGAAAAATATGTGAAATTGGGAACAGCCTTGAGCATCAGCACGCAACTCTTCAGCACGCGCATGGGGCAAATGCTGGATCGATTCGGGCTGACAGAGGCGCAATTCTCGGTTCTCAATCACCTCGCACGGCGCATGCCGGAGGGTCAAAGCATCACCGCCATCGCTTCTGCCGTTGAAGTGAAGCAACCTGCGGTGTCGAAAATGGTCACAAAATTCGAAGGAATGGGCTGGGCACGCTTTGAAACGATCAAAGGGGATGCGCGCGCAAAGCAGGTGCTTCTGACCGAAGCCGGGATCGCGCATTTGATGACAGTGCAGCGCGCGTTGCTGCCCGACTATGTACAAATGCTAGAGGGGTGGAGCGATGAGGACATTGCATCCCTCACCGCTCAGCTTTTTCGTCTTGTCGGTTGGCTCGATCAGAACCGCCTTTAGAGCTTAAGACAGACGGCTCACCACAATCGTGACTTCCGGCTTTTTGCCAATCTCAGCGTTGCAGCTCTGACGCACGCAACGTTTGATCGCTTCTTCAAGCTTCTTGTCGTCGCGCATCGTCTTACCGTTTGAACGCCCGATAAGTTGGCTCAGATCTTCCTCAACCACATCCACGAGTGGCGCGCGTGATTTGCCTTGATCGGCGAGACCCATGAGTTCACACCATGGATCGCCCAGCAATTCGTCGTTCTCGTCCAAAATCAGCGTCACAGTGATATGCCCGTTCAGCGCCATGCGCATACGATCCCGCACAACACCGTCAAGCGCACCAACTTGCACAGATCCGTCCAGATATGTACGGCCCGTTTCGATATAATCCGCGACCTTTGGCTTGTTGCCAGAGAGATCAATCATCATACCGTTCACAGCAACGATCCCTGCAAGCCCTTTGGCCTCTGCGATCTTTACATGTGTGCGCAGGTGACGATGTTCACCATGCATAGGGATCAGCATTTGAGGCTGCGTAATTTCGTGCATCTTCTCCAGATCGGGACGGTTCGCGTGACCTGACACGTGATACAAGCCAGAACTGTCATCAATCACATCCACACCCTTTTCAGAGAGTTGGTTGATGATGTAGATCACGCCACGCTCATTGCCCGGGATGGTTTTAGAGGAAAACAGGAACGTATCGCCCTCTTTTAGCATCAAACCTTGGTACTTACCCCGCGCGAGTTGAGCAGAAGCGGCACGTCGTTCCCCTTGAGAGCCTGTCACCAACAGCATCACGTTCTCACGCGGCAGCGTCGCGGCATCCTCAGAGCTTATACACGTCGGGAAGTCTTTCAGCACGCCCGTTTCAATAGACGCCTCGACCATACGACGCATCGCACGACCAAGTAGCACAACAGAGCGCCCTGCCCTCACACCGGCTTCTGCCAGCGTCTTTACGCGTGCCACGTTGGAGGCGAATGTTGTTGCGACAACCATGCCCGGTTGATCAGAGATCAGCTTTTCGATCTCAGGACCGACCGTGATTTCAGAGCGGCCTTCATTCAAAGAAAAGACGTTCGTGGAATCGCACACCAGTGCTTTGACGCCATCCTTGGACACCTCACGCCAGAGTTTTTCGTCGAACGGTTCGCCCACCAATGGCGTTTCGTCGATTTTGAAGTCACCTGTGTGCAAGACACGCCCGTCAGGGCTGTCGATCACAAGACCAGAGCTTTCGGGGATCGAGTGTGAAATCGGTAGGAAGCCAACTGAGAATGGTCCTGCTTTCACAACTTCGGGCCAAGGCGACACAGTCGTTACGGCCTTCGCCTCAACCCCGTATTCATCCAACTTGCGGCGCGCAATATTCGCCGTAAAGGCACGCGTATAGATCGGAACGCGAAGCTGCTCGTAGAAGTGACCAATCGCACCAACGTGGTCCTCATGGGCATGTGTGATAAAGATCGCCTCTAGATCATTGCGGCGTTCTTTCAGCCAAGTGATGTCGGGTAGGATCAAATCCACCCCGGGCGTGCCGTCCATATCCGGGAAGGTCACGCCAATATCCACAAGGATCAGCTTTTCTTTGCCCGGTTTTCCGTAGCCATAGACATAAGCATTCATGCCTATTTCGCCTGCCCCGCCAAGGGGAAGGTAGATCAAACGCTCTGCGCTCATTTCGGTTTATCCGTTCTTCTTATTATGCTCGTGGATCACGATCAGACCATGCATTGTGAGGTCATCTTCGATCACATCGAACAGGTTTTGTGCGGTTGCAAACAGCGGGGCAAGTCCGCCTGTGCCAACCACTTTCATCGGCTTGCCATATTCATTCTTAATGCGGTTCGTAATGCCTTCGATCAGGCCCGTATAGCCCCAGAAAACGCCTGACTGGATGCAGGCAACCGTATTTGTCCCAATTACGTGCTCGGGTTGGGAAATGTCCACATGCGGCAATGCCGCAGCCCCGTTGTGCAGCGCCTCAAGTGACAGATTAACCCCCGGAGAGATGACCCCGCCCACATAAGCGCCGTCTTCTGCGACCACATCAAAATTGGTCGCTGTGCCAAAATCAACAACAACAATATTACCGCCATGACGATCAAAGGCAGCAGCAGCATTCGCGAGACGATCCGGCCCGACTTGTGTGCCGCCATCCACGCGCGGAGCGATAGGAAGCTTGCATTCAGGTTTGCCAACAACCAGAGGGCGGCAGCCAAAGAAACGATCCGCAAAGACGCGCAGGTTAAACACAACGCGCGGCACAGTTGATGAAATGATCACATCCTTGATATCGAGGTCAATTTTGTAATGATTGACCAAAGTACTGAACCAAGTGAAATAGGCATCCGCGGTACGGCCATGATGAGTTGACGTGCGCAATGTGCACAGCCACTTTTCACCATCCCAAATCGAGAAAACCGTATTCGTGTTGCCGCAATCAATCGCCAGAAGCATCGGCTTTCTCCGAAATTAGAAAAATACATCCGCCGCAGCAATTGCCACGCGGCCTTGGGTGGTTTTTAGAACAAGGTTGCCCTGCTCGTCTACTGTCTCGAACGCGCCCACGGTTTCTGACGCCATTGTGCGCGCAGTGATCACCTCGCCAATTTTAGCCGCGCGCGCGAGCCAGTTTTCGCGGATCGGTGAAAAGCCGTAGGTAGTGAATTGAAGCTCCAACCGCGCATATGCGCTGGCAAGGAGATCAAGGAATTCTTCAGGATTAATCGCGACACCCGTTTCGGAGAGCAATGAAACGGGACGCATTGCTTGCACTTCAACCTCAGCAGGTGCGGGCGCATCAGCGAGGTTAACGCCGATACCAATAGCAAGATGCCCAACTGAGCCGCCTGCCCCGATGCTCTCGAGCAAAATACCCGCGACTTTGCCACCATTCAGCAGCACATCATTGGGCCATTTCAGCGCGAGGCAGTGCGCCTGCACACCACATGAAATGAACGCATCATACAGCGCGAGGGATGCCACGAATGAGCGCAACGCAACAATGTCGGGTGTCTCTGTCGGGTGTAGCACAAGCGTGCCTGCAAAATTGCCTTTAGGAAAGCGCCAAGCGCGCCCGCGGCGTCCACGAGACGCTGTTTGGTTCAGGGCCAAAATCCACTCCGGCCCTGCGAGTGACTTTGCAATACGTGCAGCTTCTGCGTTGGTGCTATCAACTTCAGCTAAGACCCGACGGCCATAGCCCAGCGGAAAGCTTGTTTTAGTTAACAAGCGTCGCTGCCGCTGCGGCCGCTGCGCCTTCAATCCCAAAGAGATTGACCAAGCCCAACACCATGATCGCCGCAGAAGCCATCAAGAAGCCCCACAGCACAGGCGAGTGGCTCTTGTCGAGCGTCTCATCCGGCTCTTCGCCGAAATACATGTAAAAGACGATGCGCAAGTAATAGTAGGCACCAATCACCGAAGCGATCACGCCCGCGATTGCCAACCATGCAAGGCCCGCATCATAAGCCGCACGCAGCACATAGAACTTACCAAAGAAGCCAACCATCGGCGGCACGCCAGCCATGGAGAACAACAAGATCAACATCGCCAAAGCTTTGCCCGGTTCGCGTTTGGCATATTGGTTGAGCGATCCGATATCAGTGACCGCTTGACCATCTTTCTGCATCGACAGGATAAAGGCGAATGTACCGATGTTCATGGTCACGTAAATCGCCATGTATACGAGCATCGCTTGCACGCCCAAAACCGTGCCCGCCGCGAGGCCCATCAACGCGTAGCCCATATGCGCAATAGAGGAAAACGCCATCAGACGTTTGATATTTGTCTGACCAATCGCCGCGAAGGCACCAAGGAACATAGAAACGACGGACAAAAGCGCAATAATCTGGCTCCAATCGCTGACAGCGCCACCGAAGGCATCGTGCAAAACACGCGCGAACAATGCCATTGCAGCGATTTTAGGTGCGGTTGCGAAGAACGCAGTGACCGGTGTCGGCGAACCCTCATAGACATCTGGCGTCCACATGTGGAACGGAACCGCAGACACTTTGAACGCAAGACCCGCGATGATAAAGACGAGACCAAAGAGTAGACCGATGGATGTATGTCCCTCCGTCGCGGTTTGGATAATGCCCGAGAACAGCGTGGTGCCTGCGAAACCGTAGGTTAGGGATGCACCGTAAAGCAAAAGGCCAGAGCTCAGCGCGCCGAGCACGAAGTACTTCAAACCCGCCTCAGTGGAACGCGCACTGTCACGACGCAAAGACGCGACCACATAGAGCGCAAGTGATTGCAGCTCGAGGCCCATATAGAGCGTCATCAGATCTCCCGCAGAGACCATAACCATCATGCCAACAACGCTCAGCGCAACCAACACCGGGTACTCAAAACGCAGCAAGCCTTTGCGCTGCATGTATTCTTGGCTCATCACCAGTACAGCCGCAGAGGACAAAAGGATCGCCACTTTGGCAAAGCGCGAGAACGCATCATCGACGAACATGCCGCCGAACGCAGGGTTCGTTCCCTGCCCGTTCACGCCTATCCAAAGCGCCAACGCAAGGAAAACACCCGCCGTTGCCCAAACCAGCATCGGACCCATCTTGTCCTTGCTCGTGTAGACCGCGCCCAACAATGCACCAATCGCGAAAAGCGACAGGATGATTTCCGGCATAATGATGTTCAGGTCAGCCTGTATCATGTTCAGCGTCTTTCTTAGTGCGATGCGACAGCGGCGGTTGCGCTTGGTGCGCTCGCCAGTGACGTTTCATAGTTGGAAACCAGCGCTTCTACTGAAGGGCCGATGATATCGAGGACCAGCGCCGGATAAACGCCAAGGAGCAGCGTCATCACCACAAGCGGCGCAAAAATCGCACGCTCGCGCGTTGTCATATCAGTTATCGTGCGCAGGCTTTCCTTGATCAGATCCCCCATCACGACGCGGCGGTAAAGCCATAGCGCATAAGCGGCTGACAGGATCACGCCTGCTGTGGCAACCGCAGCGACCCATGTGTTCACTTGGAACACGCCGACCAGCGTCAGAAATTCACCAACGAAACCAGATGTCCCAGGCAGACCCACATTCGCCATCGTGAAGAACATGAAGATCAGCGCATAGGCTGGCATACGGTTCACAAGACCACCATAAGCGTCGATTTCGCGTGTGTGCATACGATCATAAATCACACCGACGCAGAGGAAGAGCGCGCCAGAGATAAAGCCGTGGCTGATCATTTGGAAGATTGCACCGTCAATACCCTGCTGGTTCGCCGCAAAGATACCCATCGTCACATAACCCATATGCGCGACCGATGAATAAGCGATCAGCTTTTTCATATCTTCCTGCACGAGTGCAACGAGAGAAGTGTAAACAATCGCAATCGCAGACATCCACAGGATTAGCGGTGTCAAAACATCCGCACCGACTGGAAACATCGGCAAGGAGAAGCGCAAGAAACCGTAGCCGCCCATTTTCAAAAGGATCGCCGCCAGAACAACAGAACCTGCTGTCGGAGCCTGAACGTGCGCGTCCGGCAACCATGTATGCACAGGCCACATCGGCATTTTAACTGCGAAACTGGCAAAGAAGGCTAAGAACATCAGCGTTTGCAAACCACCAACAACGTGGATGCCCAAAAGTGAGAAGCTCTCGGAACCAAAGGTGTGCGTCATCAACGTTGGAATGTCAGTTGTGCCCGCGTTCACGAACATTGCGACCATCGCCACCAGCATCAGGACTGACCCGAGGAAGGTATAAAGGAAGAACTTGAAGCTCGCGTAAATACGGTTCGCGCCGCCCCAGATACCGATAATTAGGAACATCGGGATCAAGCCCGCCTCGAAGAAGACGTAGAACAGCACCAAATCCAGCGCCATGAACACGCCGAGCATCAGCGTTTCCAAGAGCAAGAACGCGATCATGTATTCTTTGACACGCGTTTCAACATTCCAGCTGCCCGCAATTACCAGCGGCATCATAAAGGTTGTGAGCATCACGAAGGGC
>Ga0206130_10004773_pt1 | contig 16498 bp, 17 predicted proteins | sample Helgoland_Spring_9_FD_148637 | JGI IMG/M metagenome (GOLD analysis project Ga0206130, IMG submission 148637) | Pelagic subsurface seawater microbial communities from Kabeltonne, Helgoland, North Sea - Helgoland_Spring_Bloom_20160512_1 | ecosystem: Environmental > Aquatic > Marine > Epipelagic ... | reverse complement strand
TAAATCGTCTGACCGAACGGTTTCCGGTCAGACAAGATGTGTCGCTTAAGCAGCGTCAGCAGCCAATTTTTCAGCTTTTGCTTTCACTTCGTCGATGCCGCCAACCATGTAGAAGGCCGCTTCTGGGAAGTGATCGTATTCGCCTGCAACAACCGCTTTGAACGAAGAAATCGTATCTTCCAAAGCAACCTGTTTGCCGTCTGCGCCAGTAAATACTTTCGCAACATCGAAAGGCTGGGACAAGAAGCGTTCAATCTTACGCGCACGGGCCACAGCCAGTTTGTCGTCTTCTGACAGCTCGTCCATACCAAGGATGGCGATGATGTCTTGAAGAGATTTATAACGCTGCAAGATTTGCTGAACGTCTGTCGCAACTTTGTAGTGCTCGTCACCAATGATCAGCGGATCAAGAAGGCGCGATGTTGAACCAAGTGGATCAACCGCTGGATAGATGCCTTTTTCCGAGATGGAACGATCAAGAACCGTTGTCGCATCAAGGTGAGCAAACGATGTCGCAGGTGCAGGGTCGGTAAGGTCATCCGCAGGAACGTAAACCGCTTGTACCGACGTGATGGAACCGTTTTTCGTGGATGTAATGCGTTCTTGCATCGCGCCCATGTCGGTTGCCAATGTTGGCTGATAGCCAACAGCCGATGGGATACGACCCAACAGCGCGGAAACCTCGGAACCAGCTTGTGTAAAGCGGAAGATGTTATCAACGAAGAACAGAACGTCAGCGCCTGTATCGTCGCGGAACTGCTCAGCCAATGTCAGACCAGACAGGGCAACACGCATACGCGCACCTGGAGGCTCGTTCATTTGGCCGTAAACCAGCGCAATTTTAGATTCTTCTAGGTTATCAGGAACGATAACACCGGATTCGATCATCTCGTGGTACAGATCGTTCCCTTCACGGGTCCGCTCACCAACACCAGCGAACACAGACACACCAGAGTGCACTTTCGCGATGTTGTTGATCAATTCCATGATCAAAACTGTTTTACCAACACCAGCACCGCCGAACAGGCCAATTTTGCCGCCCTTTGTGTATGGTGCCAACAGGTCCACAACTTTGATGCCTGTAATCAGGATTTCAGATTCAGTCGCCTGATCCGCAAATTCTGGCGCAGGTTGGTGAATCGAGCGACGGGCCTTCGTTTTCACGGGGCCTTTTTCGTCAACTGGTTCGCCAACAACATTCAGGATACGACCCAAAGTTTCTTTGCCAACTGGAACCATGATCGGTCCGCCTGTGTCGGTTACGACAGTGCCGCGAACCAAACCTTCAGACGCGTCCATCGCAACGGTACGTACAGTGTTTTCACCAAGGTGCTGCGCAACTTCGAGGATCAATTTGTTCCCGTTGTTTTCGCACTCTAGCGCGTTAAGGATCTCTGGCAGGTCGTCGCCGAACTGAACGTCGACAACAGCGCCAATCACCTGTGTAATTTTACCTACAGCTTTAGCCATAATGTGTTTCTCCTACTTAGAGCGCTTCAGCGCCCGAGATAATCTCGATCAGTTCGTTCGTAATCGCGGCTTGGCGGCTACGGTTGTACTGAATGGTCAATTTGTCGATCATTTCACCCGCATTGCGCGTCGCATTGTCCATCGCGGACATCCGTGCGCCTTGCTCTGATGCTGCGTTTTCCAACAGGCCGGTAAACACCAGCGTTGTCAGAGCACGAGGCAGCAGATCAGCAAGAATTTCATCCTCACCAGGTTCATACTCGTAAAACGGCTTTTCAGCGTCTGCATCTACTTCGAATTTAGCAGGGATCAGCTGTTGTGCCGTTGGGATTTGCGAAACCACCGATTGAAACTCTGCAAAGAACAGGGTCGCAACGTCGAATTCACCCGCATTAAAGCGGTTGATAACGTCTCCAGCGACGTCCTGAGCATTTACATACCCCAGACGTTTCACTTCGGACAAATCAACGTGGTCAACCATGTTCGCTGCGAAATCCCGTTTCAACTGTTCGCGGCCTTTTTTGCCCACGGTCAGCATTTTCACGGTCTTCCCAGCAGCCAGCAGCTTTTCAGCGTGAGCGCGTGCCATTTTCGCGATTGACGAGTTAAAGCCACCGCACAACCCCCGTTCGGAGGTTGCAACGATTAACAAATGAACGTCGTCTTTACCGGTTCCAGCCAGAAGCCGTGGCGCGCTCTCAGAGCCCGCCGCAGCACCTGCCAGATTGCCCATAACTGCATTCATACGCTCCGCAAAAGGGCGGGCCGCTTCAGCAGCTTCTTGAGCACGGCGCAACTTAGCAGCCGCAACCATCTGCATGGCCTTGGTGATCTTACGAGTGCCTTTGACACTCTCGATCCGCATTTTTAGGTCTTTAAGGTTTGCCATCAAGCAAACTCCTTGTTCCTAAGGGCCAATGTTTAGGCGAAGCTACTTGCGAATGCTTCGACGGCGGCTTTCAGTTTATCTTCGGCTTCGCCTTTGATTTTCGGGTCTTCTTTAGAAATGAAGTCCAGAACATCTTGGGCATTGCCGCGCATGTGTGCGAGCAAACCAGATTCGAAACGACCAACATCGCCAACAGGGATCTTATCAAGGAACCCTTTTGTGCCAGCGTACAGAACAGTAACCTGCTCCGCGTTTGTCAGTGGTGAATACTGCTTTTGCTTGAGCAATTCTGTCAGACGCGCACCACGAGCAAGCAAGGCTTGTGTAGAAGCATCAAGATCTGAACCGAACTGCGCAAACGCAGCCATTTCGCGATACTGAGCCAATTCCAGCTTGATCGAACCCGCAACAGATTTCATCGCGTTTGTTTGTGCGGATGAACCAACACGAGAAACGGACAAACCTGTGTTCAACGCAGGACGGATGCCTTGGTAGAACAATTCAGTCTCGAGGAAGATCTGACCATCGGTGATCGAAATCACGTTGGTTGGAATAAACGCAGACACGTCACCGCCCTGAGTTTCAATAACTGGTAACGCAGTCAAAGAACCAGAACCGTTGTCTTCGTTCAATTTCGCAGACCGTTCCAGCAATCTGGAGTGAAGGTAGAACACGTCACCTGGATACGCTTCACGCCCTGGTGGACGACGAAGAAGCAGGGACATTTGACGATACGCAACAGCTTGTTTTGTAAGGTCATCATAAACCATCAGGCCGTGCATGCCGTTGTCACGGAAATACTCGCCCATAGATGTCGCAGCATACGGTGCCAAGAACTGCATCGGTGCAGGGTCGGACGCAGTCGCGGCCACGATGATTGTGTATTCAATCGCGCCTGTCTCTTCCAGTTTCTTAACCAGCTGAGCAACGGTTGAACGCTTTTGACCAATCGCAACGTAGATACAGAACAATTTTTCTGAATCGTCTTTTGCAGCATCATTGTATGATTTTTGGTTTAGGATTGTATCCAGCGCGATGGCTGTTTTACCTGTTTGACGGTCACCAATGATCAGCTCGCGCTGGCCACGGCCAACTGGGATCAAAGCGTCTACAGATTTCATACCAGTGAACATCGGCTCGTGAACCGATTTCCGTGGAATGATGCCCGGCGCTTTAACTTCAGCTTGCATCCGCTTTTTGGTTTTGATCGGGCCTTTGCCGTCGATCGGGTTACCCAGACCGTCCACAACACGTCCCAACAATTCCGGACCAACAGGAACGTCCACAATCGCGTTTGTACGCTTAACTGTGTCGCCTTCTTTAATGTCGCGGTCAGAACCAAAGATAACAACACCAACGTTGTCTACTTCAAGGTTCAGCGCCATTCCGCGGATACCACCGGGGAATTCAACCATCTCACCAGCCTGAACATTGTCCAGCCCGTGTACACGCGCGATACCATCACCCACGGACAGAACACGGCCAACTTCGGCCACTTCAGCTTCTTTGCCAAAGCCTTTAATCTGGTCCTTGAGGATCGCAGAGATTTCTGCAGCTTGGATACCCATTATCCGACCTCTTTCATTGCATTTTGAAGATTGGAGAGCTTGGATTTGATTGAGCTATCAATCATCTTCGAGCCCACTTTAACGATCAAACCGCCGATGAGGCTTTCATCAACGGAGACATTTACGATTACATCCTTGCCAACAGACGCTTTCAGCGTTTTGGCCAGTTTGTCAGTTTGTGCTTTGGTCAACGCCTTAGCTGACGAGACCTCTGCGCTTACTTCGCCTTTTTCATCGGCAATCATGCCTTTGATTGTAGCGACCAATTGAGGCAACACGAACAAGCGGCGTTTTTGCGCCATCAAGCCCAGTGTATTTGCAACAATAGGAGTAAGTTTCATTTTTTTGCCAATGGCGGCAACCGCTGCGGCAATCTGATCGCGTGTATAAACGGGGTTGGTAATCAGTTCACCGAAATCGGTGCTCTCTTCCAACGCAACGCTCAACGCATCAAGATCTTTTTCCAAAGCGGGGAGTTTTTTGGCTTCTTTCGCCAGTTCAAAAACAGCTGTCGCATAACGCGCAGCAATTCCTGATGATATCGAACCAGTATCTGACACGAAAACCCTTCCGAATTTCTCAACCGTTACCGCTCATCGGTAACTTTGGACTTGCACACTTGGCGGGCAAGCGTTTGCCTACCAAGTTAAATCAGCGCGGTATTAGCAAAGCAATTGCTGCGGCGCAACAATTCATTGTGAGCCCCAAACAGAGGGTTTTTCTTTATTTCCAAAGACTTGCGTCAAAACGCGACAATCTGCGCCACGTTTCGTGCATTTTTTTGGGACTTATCCACAGGCTTTACGTCGCTAAACGCAAGATTTCGTCGAATCTTCGCCGTCGCCGTGTCAAATTCAGTGTTAGCTGATCTGTTTATTTGTCAAGAATGGCTTCGCTGCCCTGCACCGATCCCGTAACGGGTTTGGCAACACCGCCCAGTGCCTTGAGCGGTTTGCGAACGGCCTCTGTCAGCCCAGGTCGTTTGGGGGCGTGAACCTGTTTTGTCACTTCAACCATCACCGCACCCGCAGGCAGGATGTACGACAGTTTGCCACCAAACTTTTCAAACCAGTTTGCAGATCGAACCACCCACGCGCGGTGGCTTGGCGGCGCGAACAGTGCGGAAACCTGACGCAGCGGCACAAACTGATGCTTTCGCAACTGCGATTCCAACTGCCCTAAACTGTAGGGCCGCCCGAATCCAAACGGCGTTTTATCGCGCCGCGCCCACAGCCCAGAACGGTTCGGCACCACAAACAGCGCCCGCCCCCCAGGCCCAAGCACACGCCATATCTCGTTTAATAAATCAGATTGCCGTTCACAGGTTTCCAAACCATGCAGCACGATCAAACGATCCACCGTTCCCGTGGCTACAGGCCAAAGCGTTTCTTCCACCATCACCGAATGATTGGGCAGCCCATCGGGCCAAGGCATAACACCCTGCTGCCCGGGCATCAAATTCATCACCCGACGACTTTCCGTCAAAAATGGGCGCAACATCGGCCCCGCAAACCCAAACCCTGCAACAGTTTGCCCTTTGGTGTTGGGCCACATCCCCACGATCCGCTCGCGCAAAGCACGCTGCGCGATCCGCCCCAATTTGGTGCGATAATAAAAGGAATGAAGGTCAACCACATCCAAGTGCATTGCATCGGTCCATAAGTTCAGCCAGACTGAAATTCAAATAATCACGAGTTGGATCAAAACACCATGCCTCTCCAAGTCATAACAGTTCCCTGCCTCTCCGATAATTATGCTTTCATCCTGCACGAAACTGAAAGCGGCCAAACTGCGGTCGTTGATGTGCCAGAAGCAAAGCCAATCCTTGCAGCGCTGGCCGATTTGGGCTGGTCGCTTGATCACATCTTGATCACCCATCACCACGATGATCACATCATGGGATTAGAGGAGGTCCGCGCGGCAACTGGCGCATCCGTTCACGGCGGCGCGCCAGACGCCTACCGCATACCCCCACTTGATACCCAGCTTTCAGACGGTGACACATTCCAACTCGGCGGCGAAACCTGCCGCGTGATCGACGTTTCTGGCCACACGCTTGGCCACATCGCGTTCATCTTTGACGAAGCCCTCGCCGCGTTTACCGCTGACAGCCTAATGGCTTGGGGCTGTGGTCGCGTGTTTGAAGGCACGATGGATATGCAGTGGGCTACCATGCAGAAATTCCAAGACCTGCCCCGGGCCATGACCATTTATTCTGGCCACGAGTACACCACATCAAACGGCAAATTCGCCATGACGATTGAACCCGATAACGAAAGCTATCAAAAACGGATGGCCGAAACCGAAGAGGCGCGTGCCAAAGGCGAACCTACCGTTCCGTCCAACCTCGGGCTGGAACTTGCCACCAACCCATTCCTGCGGGCCAATCATCCAAAACTTAAAGCGGCTATTGGCATGGAAGATGCCACAGACGCAGACGTGTTTGCAGAAATCCGCACCCGCAAAGACAACTTCTAACGCAACGAGATCCCAATGGCCGACATCTTTGACAGCTTGTCTGATCAACACCAAGATTTCCTGTCCCGCCAAAAGATCTTTTTTGCGGGGTCTGCTGCGCCAACTGGCCGTGTGAATATTTCACCGCGTCCAACAGATGTGTTCCGTATCATTGATGCGAACCGCGTCTCCTACCTTGATTATATCGGGTCTGGCAGTGAAACGGCGGCTCACACACGCCTACTCCCGCGTATGACGATCATGACCTGAGCGTTCGAGGGCCCGCCACGGATAATGCGCCTATATGGCACTGCTGCGACGCACCAAACGGGTACGCCTGAATACGCAACACTTCTGAAACAACATTATGACAATGATGCGCCCAGAAATGCGCGCCAAATTGTCGTGCTTGATATCGATATGGTGCAAACGTCGTGCGGATACGGGGTTCCATTGTTCGAATATCAATCAGATCGCCCTAACCTGACCCGCTGGGCGGATGCCAAATCGGATGACGAGTTGGTTGACTATCGGCGTGAAAAGAACACAACCAGCATCGACGGTTTTCAAACCGGGCATATTTACGGACACTAAATCATGGCACTCAAAGACTGGTTCGAACCCCAAGACACAGGCCCAGCCCTGAAATCTGGCCCCGTCCGGGTCGGCTGGCTGTTGAACGAGCCGCGTTCTGGCGTCGTGTATTCCCCACCAGAGCGCATCCGTTCTGTGGAAATGAACAAAAACCACGCCAAATCTGCGTCTCGTTGCCCAGCGATCATCAATATGGAAAGCCGGTATTTCATGATCCGCGCGCCCTATGATTTGCACCTGCGACTTGTGCGCGATGCCAAGGGCAAAGCTGGGCTAAAGAACATGGCAGGAGACGCTAGCCCGGTGCGCAACAACGTCCTCAGCAAGAAACTGCACCTAACCGCCGAACACGAATGGCGCTATCCAGATCGCCCCACGGTGCAAGTATCCCTACCCTATACTTTCATCGCGGATGAGCCCGTCTACATGACACAACTGTCCGCGTTTATGCACTATTCCAAGGTTCAAATGCCGGGCACAATCTTTGGTGGGCGATTTGCGATCAACAATTGGCCCCGCCCGTTGATGTGGGCATTTGAATGGCATGATGCAACGCAAGACCTGATCCTGAAACGGGGCCAACCTTGGTTTTACGTGACCTTTGAAACGCTGCCACAGGACCGTTCCGTTTCCGTTGTTGAGGCAGAGTTAACGCCTGATTTGGAAAAATTTATGAACCACACGTCAGCAGCAGTGAATTACGTGAACCAATCATTCAGCCTGTTCAAAGACGCTGAACGTTCCCGCCCAGAAACTTTGCTCGTTCCCGTAAAACGCTAAGCGGGTTCGTCTGGCGTGAATTCCAACAGATCAGCAGGCTGGCAGTCCAATTCACGGCATATCGCGCTGAGGGTTTCAAACCGAACACCGCGCACCTTGCCTGATTTCAACAGGGACAGGTTCTGTTCGGTAATGCCAATGCGTTCTGCCAATTCCTTAGAACGCATCTTTCGCATCGCCAGCATCACATCCAGTCGAACAATTATCGCCATCAGACAAACCCCTTGTTCGTTTGTTCCACTTCAATGGCGTCTCGCATAACCCAGCCAAACATAAAGAGCACCACTGCAAGCGCCGCCGTTTTGAAATCTGTCGGGTCATACTGCCACCGGATCAGCTCCACATGAACGGGATTATGCTGCGTTACCAGATACAATTCTAACGCGCCAAACACCTGATCCCCGATCATCGCGACAACCAGTATGCCACCCAAAACTTGAATACTGCGCGCCGTGCCTGCATCAAAGATCAAACCTTTGCGACACCTGTTCAACAAATGGATCGCAGCAACGGTTGCAATGGCCGACAGCAAAATAACAACGCTCCAGATTAGGAAATACGACACCCGAGAGCTGTTCTCGATGATCGCGGCGTCTTCGACACGCCAATGGTCAGCCCAAAGTTCGGGCTCGCCAAAACAAAATCGGTAGGCGCGCTGGAATGAGCTGTACATATAATAAACAAGAAACAGGATCGTCGCGCACATCAACGCCGCCGAAAATCCTTGAACACGCGCTTTGAAAACTTGCGGCGTCATTACACGAACTCCTCATTTTCTTGGCGCATCAACAGCGCAGTTTTCAGAACCCAACCCAACATAAAAATGCCAACACCCAACAGGATAATCCCGACTTGCGCTGAATCGTAGTACAAATACGGACTGCGTCGTTCAGCGGTGTTTTGATAGGTGATCATCCAAGCCCAAACCGACGTTGCACCCATAAGGGTAGCCCCAGCGATCACCGCAAACACGCCAACCCGTTGCAGCGCGCGGATCATCTGAATGCTGAAATGCCCACCCGAGCGGATCAAATTTGTCAGATACATCGTAACCAACAGCATGATAGCCGTTGCCGAAATAGGAAACATCCAAGCCATAAAATACGAAACACGCAACCACGTCGGGATCACAACATCGCCGCGAACCAAATAATGTTTTTCCCACAGACTGTGATCGAGGAAGGAAAACTCAACCAAAAAACCGATTGCGCGGTATGAATAGTAAATCAGAAAAACACCCATTGCCGCCAAAATAGCGCTTGAAAACCGTCTGATGTAGGTTGATGGCATCAAAATCTCCGAAATGCGAAAAATTCATGTTTTGCGATAATTAATTCAATAACCACCCAATTGTCAACCAATTCAGAGTTTTTCTTGCCGGCCAATCACAACAAATTGGACTCTGTTACAAAGTTTTTACACCTAATTTGCTAAAAAGGCCTTGAAGGTTTTCCATTCTCGCCGAAGTCTAGGGGAAAGGGAAAACCCAGCGTTTGTAGGGAACGTGTTAAAATGAAAGTGCGAGTCAAACATGCCATCTTTTTCGAGCAGCCTTGAAAACGCCATCCACGCGGCGCTTGCCCATGCAAACGAACGCAATCACGAACTTGCGACGTTGGAACATTTGCTTCTTTCGTTGATCGACGAACCAGACGCCGCACAGGTTATGCGCGCCTGCGAAGTTGATCGCGAAAGCCTGCGCAAGACTATCGTCCAATTCCTCGATTCCGAGCTCGACAGCCTTGTGTCCGAAACAGAAAACCCCGAAGCGCAGCCAACCACGGCCTTTCAACGGGTCATTCAACGCGCTGCAATTCATGTGCAATCGTCTGGTCGCAACGATGTAACAGGCGCAAACGTCCTTGTTGCAATCTTTGCCGAACGCGAAAGCCACGCTGCATTTTTCCTGCAAGAACAGGATATGACCCGTTACGACGCGGTGAATTTCATCTCGCACGGGGTCGCCAAAGACCCCAGCTTTGGCGAAGATCGCCCCCTGACAGGGTCTGATGACATCGAAGACCTTAACTTTGAGGCTGACGAAGCCACCAAAGAAGAAACCGCCCTGCAAAAATATTGTGTCGATCTAAACGCAAAAGCGGCCGAAGGCGACATTGACCCCCTCATCGGGCGCGATCACGAAGTTGAACGCTGTATCCAGGTGCTGTGTCGTCGTCGCAAAAACAACCCAATCCTTGTGGGTGATCCCGGTGTCGGCAAAACCGCCATCGCCGAAGGGCTCGCCAACAAAATCGTCCAAGGCGAAACGCCCGACGTCTTGCTTGGCGCCACAATCTATTCGCTCGACATGGGCGCATTGCTGGCAGGCACACGCTATCGCGGTGATTTTGAAGAACGCCTCAAGGCCGTGATGACCGAAATGGAAGACCACGAAGATGCGGTTCTGTTCATCGACGAAATCCACACTGTTATCGGCGCAGGTGCCACATCTGGCGGCGCAATGGACGCATCAAACCTGCTGAAACCTGCTCTGCAGGGCGGCAAACTGCGGTGCATGGGGTCAACCACCTACAAAGAATACCGTCAGCATTTTGAAAAAGACCGCGCCTTGTCGCGTCGCTTCCAAAAGATCGACGTGAAAGAACCATCCGTAGAAGACGCGGTGAAAATCCTTCAGGGCCTCAAGCCAAACTTCGAAGAGCATCACCAGATCACCTACACCCCAGAAGCGATCCGCACATCGGTGGAATTGGCCGCGCGTTACATTCATGACCGTAAGCTGCCAGACAAAGCCATCGACGTGATCGACGAAGCAGGCGCGCACCAACGAGTTATCGCAGAAAATCGCCGGGTAAAAATCATCGACGTGCCCCAAATCGAAGAGGTCGTTGCAAAGATTGCGCGTATACCAGCCAAAACTGTGTCCAAAGACGATGCAGAGGTTCTACGCGATCTGGATGCAAACCTGAAACGGGTGGTCTTTGGCCAAGATGCAGCGATCGATGCGCTCACTTCCGCCATTAAACTGTCACGTGCAGGTCTGCGCGAGCCAGAAAAACCCATCGGCAACTACTTGTTCGCAGGCCCAACGGGTGTTGGTAAAACAGAGGTCGCAAAACAGCTTTCCGATACGCTTGGCGTTGAATTGTTACGCTTTGATATGTCCGAATACATGGAAAAACACGCGATCAGCCGTTTGATCGGTGCGCCTCCTGGCTATGTCGGGTTTGATCAAGGCGGCCTGCTTACAGATGGCGTCGATCAAAATCCGCACTGTGTACTGTTGTTGGACGAAGTCGAAAAAGCCCACCCTGATGTGTTCAACATCTTGTTGCAGGTTATGGATCACGGCAAACTGACGGACCACAATGGACGGACTACAGATTTCCGCAATGTTGTGCTGATCATGACCTCGAACGCGGGCGCATCAGAAGCCGCAAAAGAGGCCATCGGCTTTGGTCGTTCGCGCCGTGAAGGCGAAGACACCGCAGCAATCGAAAAACTGTTCACACCGGAATTCCGCAACCGTTTGGATGCTGTGATTTCATTCGCGCCGCTGGGCAAGAAAACCATCGCCAAAGTTGTGGATAAATTCATCCTACAACTCGAGGCACAGCTGATGGATCGTAACGTGATTTTCGAGCTGACCCCCGCCGCCGCAGCTTGGCTCGGTGACAAAGGTTACGACAGCAAAATGGGCGCACGTCCCCTGTCGCGCGTGATCCAAGAACATGTGAAAAAACCATTGGCCGAGGAGCTTCTGTTTGGCAAATTGACCAAAGGTGGGCTGGTCAAAGTCTCCGTGAAAGATGGCAAACTCGATTTGGTGATGGAGCCGCCAGAAAAGCGGCGCATCCCGAAATCTAAGCCGCCGCTACTCACGGCTGAGTAATTTCACGTAATCGGTGTGAAAAGGGCGTGAAATACCGTCTCTTTTCAACAATTTACTTCCGATTGTCTTGTATTACCCGAACCCTTACGGCAAGCATGCTGTAAGGATTTTTCTTTACCATTTGGTGAAATTTGTGCGTGACGCAATTCTTTCTGGTCTTTGGGCTTGGGTAACTTTGGGAACTGAAAAATTCCAAGGCCCGTCCAAACGGCGTATCATTATGACCAACATCCTTGTGATGTTGGTCTCGGTGTTATGTGTGCCCCACGTTATATTTTTCGCGATCTACGATGCCCAAGGCCTGATCGTCCCAATCATCATCATCTCCCTCGTCGCAATCGCTTTTCAACTTACGCCAATTTTGAATGCCCTGTGGCCCTACGCCGGTGGCCTCTACAATCTTATCCTCTGGCTTGGCTTTGCGACCACAAATGCGTGGATGTTCTCTGCGCAATCGGCCATCCATTTCTATTTGCTGGCAGGTGCCACCACTGCAATTGCCATCTTTGGCGTCCGTCAAAATCTGCTGTCGATTATTTCAATTGGATTGGGACTAACTGCCTTTATTTACGCCGATCGAAACTTCGCCGAACCCGCTGATTTTCTAAATCTGACAAATACATTCCTCACGATCCTGTATTTCATCTCGATCCCCACAACACTGCTGGCGATCTTTTGCATGGTCTTTTACGGCTTCAAACAGGCCAGCACCGCAGAAGAGGCATTGCAACGCGAATATGAATATTCCGAAGCCCTGCTCGCCAACATGTTGCCCGGGCCCATCGCCGCGCAACTGAAACGCAATCCTGGCCAAACAATTGCCGACAGCCACGACGAGGCAACCATCCTGTTTGCCGATATCGTTGGCTTCACGCCGCTAGCATCACAACGGACACCCGATTCAGTTGTCAGAATGCTGAACATGCTTTTCACCCGTTTTGATGACCTCGCCAATAAACACGGGCTCGAAAAAATCAAAACGCTGGGCGACGCCTTTATGGTCGCGGGCGGAATGCCCGATCCCCAACCAGATCACGCCGTGCGGGTCGCCCGAATGGCGCTTGATATGTTGTCCGAAACCGAACTTTTCGCACGCGAAGTCAATGAGCGCTTGGAATTGCGCATTGGGATTCATTCAGGACCCGTGGTTGCGGGCGTGATCGGAACGAAAAAGCCGTTTTACGATGTTTGGGGCGATACCGTGAACACCGCCGCGCGGCTTGAAACCTATGGCACGAACGGAAAAATTCAGGTGACCGAAGAAACCAAACGCATTCTTGAAGGGGATTTCAACTTTGAGGAACGCGGCACCGTCAGCATCAAAGGCAAGGGCGACATGGAACTGTGGTATCTTGAAGGCTCTCGCCCGAGCTAGCGTTATTCTGCTGCCAATTGCGTAGGCCAGCGCGTCAATTCACAGATCGTCGCAACCACACCAGCCAAACGCAAACGGATTTCATCGAACTGCTCCGTTTTCACGACATTCTTCTCATCCAAATACAGCGAGCGATCGACTTCGATCTGCAAACAACTTTGTCCCAAACTTGGTCGCCCATAGGCCTGTGTGATGTGCGCGCCCGCAAAAGGCGTATTTCGGGCAACACGAAACCCAGCATCGTCCAGTGCAGCCTCTATTTCGTCCACAAAGGCGCCCTCACACGATGATCCGAACCGATCCCCCAAAACGATCTCTGGCATACGACCAAACCGCCCTGACACGTTCGTCAGCGCCTCTCGTGGCATCGAGTGGCAATCAATCAGCAACACCTTACCAAACGCGGCACGCGACGTGTCCATCAGCTCGCGCAATTGGGCGTGGTAGGGATGATAAAACCGATCCAGCCGATCTTTGGCGTCGTCTACAGATATCTTGCCCTGCATCACCGCGCGCCCTTCGGAGACCACGCGCGGGATAACACCCAAACCCGACGAAATCCGTGGATTACTGCCAACCAAATGCACACCGTCCACAACCGCTGGATCTAATTCATCGGCATTGCGGTTTAAATCGACAAACGCACGGGGCGCAGACGCCGCTAACAAAGGCGCGCCGTTATCAATCGCAGACATGAACAGTTGATCGACAAACGCATCTTCCGAGCTGCGAATCGTTACCGCATCCAAAAGCGAGTCTTTCAGAAAAGACGACGGGTAGTCGCGCCCACTATGGGGGCTCGAAAACACCGCACCACAACTGATGGTGTCAGGCAAATGCAAATGGTATTCAGCAGGCGTCATAATATTCTCTTTTTGTTGCTTAACGATATCATTCCTGCGTTACGGATGCAAAACCTCTTGAACCCACCTGCGACTCCGCATATAGCACGCGAACACGATTTTCTGCTGTAAGGGCAGTTGCTTGGATTTGGGTGTATAGCTCAGCGGGAGAGCACTTCGTTGACATCGAAGGGGTCACTGGTTCAATCCCAGTTACGCCCACCATTCCCCAGGGGATGGATTAAACTGAAACAAACAGGCGCACCCCCGCGCGCCGCGAAAAAGGAGAAGGCCCATGAAGGTCAAAAACTCGCTCCGCTCGCTCAAAGCGCGCCACCGGGATTGCCGCGTGGTTCGTCGTAAGGGCCGCGTATACGTGATCAACAAAACTCAGCGTCGCTTCAAAGCACGTCAGGGTTAAGTTCCGATCATCGGAATTCAAAAAGGCCGCAGCAACTTTGCTGGCGGCCTTTTTCTGTTTCTAAAAACGTTTTATCTGCCGGATTTTTTCTGTTTCAACACATCAGAAACCCGCGCCAGAGCCTTTTCGTTGTTCAAACGCATGTAATTCATCACACCATTTTGACGCTCAGGAATTAGTTCTTTAAATTTGTCATCATCCGTCACAATCAGAAATACCGATGGACCCTGAACCGCATTAAACGCTTTCAACTCCTCTTTTGTGTATATCGCCTCAAACTGAAATTCCGATGTGTTCAGCACACTTAACCCCAGTAACCGCTCTGCTTCGGTAACTTTTTCACCCAATCGAGCTGCCACAGAAGCGAGCGTTAGATACACGGCCATTCAAAATCCTACCCATCAATTTCAGACGTCATACCACTGTATCACATAAATTCTTAAACAAATAACTCCTCCGCCGCCTTGTTTTGACCAATCTTAGTTCTCATATCAGGGTCAGACACAGCCTTAACACTCTAGGGGGAGTACGATGGCCGCACTATTAGATTGGTCGGTTTTTCAAACCGGCGGTACAAGCACGGTATCAGACGGCGCTTCGGGGGAGGATGCTGACGTAACCGTAACAACATCAGGCATGACTTTCTTCGCAGATGGCAGCGGAACCTATGGAACCACAGGTTTTGTGTATGGGTCTGGCGGCACGACCGCCAATCCGAATACGACATCCGTCGATTTTGGTGAAAATGTCCAAAACGCGAGCTTTGAACTTCTCGACGTGGATGGCGGCGACACCTGGAGCGATGCCGTAACAATCGATGCGAGAGACGCTGATGGCAATCCCGTTGCCGTCATTTTCAGCAGCGTCGACCCCGCCCTTCAGACCGTCACCGATAATGGCGATGGAACCTACACAGTATCCGCATCGGGTGCTGCCAGTAACAGCTTCGATGGCTCAGGCTCCGCAGACAGCGTAATCGTTCAATTCGCGGGTCCTGTTGCGACAATCGGCATCAGTTTTGAAAACGGCCCCTCAAATGCAAATTCAGGCACCGTTGGTATCAACGACATCAGCTTTGACATCGTTTGCTTTACGCCCGGAACACTGATCGCGACGCCTCTTGGCGACAAGCTGATAGAGGATTTAAAAGTCGGCGATCTGGTGATCACCAAAGACAGCGGCATCCAAGCCATTCGCTGGATTGGGCGCAAAAAAGTATCTGGCGCGCGTTTGCAATCTTTCACCCATCTCCGTCCGATCTTGATCCGCAAAGATGCATTCGGACCAGATCTTCCGAACAAAGATATGCACGTTTCCCCGCAACACAGGATTCTGGTGTCTGGACAAAATGTCATGATGAACTTTGCAGAAAGCCAAGTCCTCGCTCCTGCCAAAGGGTTGATCACCGATCAATCTGTTATCGTGGACAGTTCTGTAAAAGGCGTCGAATACATTCATGTTCTGTTCGACAAACACGAAGTAATCTATTCCGACGGCCTCCCAACCGAGAGCTTTCACCCCGGTGATCTGTCTCTCTCTGGCCTAGATGATGATACACGCAACGAGGTTTTTGACATCTTCCCAGAACTGCGTAGCGATTTTGGTGCCTATGGACAAGCAGCACGCCTGTCCCTTTCCGTCAGCGAAAGCGCTTGTCTGCGCTAGGCAAGCGGCGGCGCTAGTTGGTGCCAGCCGCTCTACTCCGTCATCAAACGCACAGCGGTACGCCGTGTGACGTAACCAGTCGCCGCTAGGCCACGCGCATTCTGATAGGCCCGAATGGCCTCGCGCGTTTCCTCCGTAAATGTGCCGTCGAGTTTACCTGGTCTTAATCCGACCGCCTTAAGCTTGCGCTCGACCAGAACCATCATCGACGGCCCCATCCCCAAAGATTTTTCTTCTCTTTTCGCAGCAGCAAGCTGTTCGTTTTCAACATCCGTCGCCGCCAACTGATTGATCCGCGCCTCTGCAAGCTTCCCAAATGCTCCATTCGGAAACTCTGCAAGGGAACTGCGATAGCCAGCAACCGTATCAATGTTCTTTGCATCGTCCCACGCAGCGCGCTCCACCACCTCAGCCGAGGCGCGGTTTTCTTGTTCGATGCGCTGTAACTGCGTCCGCGCGGCGGTGTTATACAACCCATTTGGAAACTTGCTCAGATACGCCAAATAATCTGCTTCAGTACCGCGTGCGCCCGTTTGCGCCCACAATCTTGCATCCGCAGCATCGCGTGCGCGCTTTTCACGTTC
>Ga0206130_10004768_pt1 | contig 16513 bp, 15 predicted proteins | sample Helgoland_Spring_9_FD_148637 | JGI IMG/M metagenome (GOLD analysis project Ga0206130, IMG submission 148637) | Pelagic subsurface seawater microbial communities from Kabeltonne, Helgoland, North Sea - Helgoland_Spring_Bloom_20160512_1 | ecosystem: Environmental > Aquatic > Marine > Epipelagic ... | reverse complement strand
CCCCCTCCCCAATTCCCCATCCCCTTTTCCCCCTTCCCCCCCCCCCCGCCCAATTCCCATTCAAACCTTTCCCTTTTCCTTTCCTTTGCGACATTTACTTGAAGACTTTTGGACGTTAATAACGTACGTAAACTGTGCAAATTTGCACGTGTCCCCCTGAATACTCTTTGCTTTGCTTTGATTTTTGTTTGTTTGCATCTACAACATCTAAAACATTCTATGTGTGTATTGTGTTTGTTTGTGCAGGTTGCAAACATGGATAGTCGTCCTGTTGTTTCGTATAACGATGCTGCTGCGGTGGACAATACCGCAATGATAGCCCAACTTCAGCAACAAATAGCATTGCTTGAGAAAACACAACAAACTGTAGAATCCAGCAATCTTGCGTTGGCAAAACAGCACACTGCCGTTACCAACGTCAGTTCTATGTTGCACGTGGCTGCACAACCACTGGGCGACGTACCAACACTGCGCAATGTTCGCGGGGACGAACCATTCGGGTCGGTAAATACGTTTTTAGGCGACGATCTAACCGAAGGCATAGGGTTACATGGCTTTTCTGCAAAGATTGCAGAAGATCGTCTTGCAGAAGAGCAGCTTGCCGCCGAAAAGGCACGTCCCGCAGAAGAGGCACGTCTTGCAGAAGAGGCAAGTCTTGCAGCAGTCGCAGAAGGGCAGCTTGCCGCCGAAAAGGCACGTCTTGCAGAAGAGCAGCTTGCAGAAGAGGCACGTCTTGCAGCAGTCGCAGAAGGGCAGCTTGCCGCCAAAAAGGCACGTCTTGCAGAAGAGGCACGTCTTGCAGAAGAGCAGCTTGCAGCAGAAAAAGAAAAGGCACGTCTTGCAGAAGAGCAGCTTGCAGCAGAACGAGAAAAGGCACGTCTTGCAGAAGAGGTGCGTCTTGCTGAAGAGGCACGTCTTGCAGAAAAGGCACGTCTTGCAGAAGAGCAGCTTGCAGCAGAACAAGAAAAGGCACGTCTTGCAGAAGAGGCGCGTCTTGCTGAAGAGGCACGTCTTGTAGAAGAGGCACGTCTTGCAGAAGAGCAGCTTGCAGCAGTAAAAGAAAAGGCTGGTCTTGCAGAAGAGGCACGTCTTGCAGAAGAGCAGCTTGCAGCAGAAAAAGAAAAGGCTGGTCTTGCAGAAGAGGCACGTCTTGCAGAAGAGCAGCTTGCAGCAGAAAAAGAAAAGGCACGTCTTGCAAAAAAGCAGCCCGCAGCAAAAAAGGCTGGTCTTGCAGACACGCTTGCAATGACTGATTTTGTGTGGAAGGCAATTGACACTCTTGACCGTGAGGACAGAGAAGAAATCAGCGACAGTACGATTGAGCGTTTCGTTGCAGAATTGCAGGCAGATGAATTGACGATTGGATTTTTAAAACATGTGGCTTTGTTTTGGATTCCAAACGTGGAGTGGATGGATGCTGCATTTACGCGTTTTCACCATTTGGCATTCAAGTACATTGGATTGGTCGGCCCCCGGGTGATGCAATCCTTTGCACCGCAAAATCGACTGCGGTCTCTTGAAATTGCCCGCAGTTTGACGTTTTGCGAGATGATGCATCATTTGTCGCAGTTGCGTTGTACGGAACAAGTTCAGGGTGATCTTAGGGTTTTCCGGTCTGCGTTGGAAAGGCTCAAGATGTGCGACAAATCGAATGTTGCATATTTGAACGGTCAGCAGATCTTCAGAATGGAGCGTGAGAAGTGGATTGCGACCTTTGGCTTGACCCAGCTGCAAGCGCGGGTAGTAAGCAACTGGCTATACATGGTCTTGCAAAGCAACAGCAGATCTCAAGAGTGGCACGTCAAACTATTTACGGACGTCAACGCCAACACTGCTGATGTGGTACAAGTGCAACAATTTGTAAAGTGCGATGTGTACGATGCCGACGGAGTTGGCAATGCGGACGATGCAGCTTTTTTGAGGACTTTAACGGAGGCAGCACGAAGCGCAATTGTTGCACAACGCCTGCGCAAGCAGCAACAGTTTAGGAGTCGATTTGAAGCCAACTTGCAGAAACGCACGTTGTCTGCCAGCGCTGCAAAAAAAGCTACGGAGGCTGCAAAAAAAGCTATGGCAGTTCAAGGCAAGCGGCGATACCATCGGTATGACCAGCAGGCTGCACCGACGGGCGCAGCCGAATTTGGCATAAATGACAACATCGATGCTGGGTCTTCGGGCAGAAAGGGGAAGCATTCGCAGGGTGCGCCAAAAGACTCTGCCAAACGAGCTGCCGCCAAGCAGTGCGCTCAACGGTCTGGCAAGAAGGCAAAGCCAAATCCAAAACCAAAACAACCTATGAGGTTAAACACAGACGAGGTGCTGTTGAAGGAGCAGTTGCGCCACGTTGTTGAAACATTTGCGAATACCGACACCGTAACATTGTCTACGTTGTCCAGTGCGTTAGCTGCCTTGCAGCACGAATCCGTACGCATTTGCACAATGCAAAAAAAACTGTTGCGTGAAGAGGAACAAGTTGCCAAGCCTACTGCAACATGCCCCGATTGTTCACAGAAGCTGTCGTCGTTTAGCAAGATGTTTATGCATCAAACATATGAATGCGAATTTGAATGCAAGTTTAATTCGTGCAACAAAGCAGTCACGGAAGAGCATGAAAAAACGTGCATTATTGGACAGCGTTTGCACTCTGCATAACTTTTAAATTATAAATACAATTGGTGTGTGTAAATTGCTGTATATAAATCCCAGAAAAGGCTCAGAATGGGACGACATATGGATTAAGCCAACAATAGACGAAGGCATCAAATATTTGAAGTTGTTTGAAGAGTATTTAAAAACAAATGTTATTGATGCGCGCCCATCATTGTCTGCGTGTACACTCGACGGCGTAATTGGTACAGGTGCATATGGCTATGTATTTCGATGCAAAATTGTTAAAGTTGACAAGACTGAATTGACATGTGCTGTAAAAATCAAAATGTGCATTCATCTAGATGACGTTGCTTATTATAACTCTGCGTTAAAAGCTGCAAAAAAAGACACAGTTATTCAAAAGCACTTGCCGATTCTGAAAGACTTAGACAGTTGGTATGTGTGCGAAGAGCGTGTTGCGCCAACCATACATCATGACATTAAAGGTATACAAGATGGGCTTGGGTGGCCTTGTGGCGTAATTTTTATGGAAGAATTGCCCCGTAAAATTACAGACGCCGAAGACATGGAATTTGAAGTTAATGCACTGTGCGAGTTGACGCAAGCGTTATGCGATGCCAAGGTTTTTTATCCAGATTTAAAGGAGCACAATGTAATGTTGCGCGCCGACAGTGACATTCCTATTTTAGTGGACTTGGACGCTCTTCTTATCTACGATAAATCATATTATAATCTTGAACTTGTTGCAAGTTACTTTCCATTTAACATGGTACATTCGTGTATTCCTTTACACATTTTTCAATCAGGCTCAATTGACGATTTTGAATGTGTTGCAAAGTATGTAACTGTTGTTGCCGGTATTTGTACAGCAATGCACACTTTATTTACTGTCAACTTTTTTACAAAAGGTATTTCAATTCCATACGATCTTAACACTATTGTTACGGCCAATCACTACTTTAACAAACAAACTTCTTACGAAAAAATACAAGGGTTACTAACACGAGTGGAAAAGGACAGCAAATGCGATACAATGACTTGCAGTCCCGCTTATAAAAAACTTACAACGTACATAAAAAATGTTAAATTTTTTTCTGACCCTTTTGACAAAGACAACAAAGAGTTGATAACACGGTTTGGTGATTTTTACAGATGCCGAGCTTCTTTTGCAGACCTAACATTTTGTAACAAATTATTCCAAACCCACAAGTAATTTGTAAAACATTTGATATATAGGATTGCACTATTTGTTAATACAACCAAACAATGTCCAAAAAAGGCAGATTTAAGGATGTAACTTTAGATGTAACAATGTCACCCCCCACGATTGTATACTTGGGCGATTTAGTTGACGACGATAGATACGCAGACCTATTTACCGAATATAACACAAGCAGCAAGAAAGAAGAAGACTTGCGGGATGCGATGTTTGATATTCTTGAGTCGCGAGAAGGAAAGTTATATGAAATGAAAATTGGAGGACAGCTTGAGAATTATCAATTAGAAGAACGTATAACGTTTGTACACAAACTTCTTCCAGATGATTTGGACTACGCTCGTTTAAATACCGGTTTTTTGGTTGTCCAATTTCCTTCAAGCTCCAATTTGTGGAATATAGGAATAATTTTGAGTGAAGGTTTAAGTGTCCTTGATTCGCCAGCCGAAACAGGTCATAAATATTTACAATTTTGGTCGTCGCATTGGATTGTCGGTCACATGCGGTTTGTACTGTTACGCACTGCAGTCTGCAAGCAAAATATTTATGACCTAATGAACGAAACGTGGACGAATTATGGCTATGGGATTTTTTACAGACGGAGGAACAAGCCCGAAGACCTTTACGGCCAACAAATTCAAGCACGGGCTCTTGCAGCATTAATTCACAAAGTGAGCCCTGTGGCCCGTTCTGAATACGTTGACGTTTTTCATGTTGTCAGCCCAAACCGGCCAGGCCTGCGCAGTACATACGAATCTACTGAAGCTGAAAAAGCAAACCCGAGGGCCAAACCGTTAAAGTGGCACGAGCTTCATGCGTTTGCGTGTGTTCAATATGGTAATTATATTGGCGATACGGACATGCCTGTTGTATGTTTGCGTCTACACCAATCGGTTGCTTCCGCTGCAACGTTTCGAAACGAGCAGGCGGTTTTTGTAGTTTTAATTGACACCATATGTGAACAGGAAAAAACCGACACTTGCCTTCCAACACAATGCAAACGATGTGGAACAGCGTGTGTGTTTGAAGGAACAAAGAAAACAATAAAATTTGAAGGTCGAAAAGATCGCAGCACACAATTGGGATCCGAAGAAGATGTGCCGGCTAATCTAACAGATTATGTTGCAATATGCACGAAATGCAAGTATGCACACGGATGTCCTACATACACTTTTACAGCAAACGCCAAACCATAAACTAATAAACGACTGATTTGCGTTTTATATATATGTCAGCTTTTAATTTATACAACAGAATTAGCATGATTAATTTGGTATGCGTTGTTTTTATCAAATTGCATTGTGCCACTAAACGGAAATAAATTAAAAATGGTGTTCTATTCACAATTGTTATTTACGATATTTACATTAATGATATATATTAGTCACAATTTTCATGTGCAGATAAAGTATGATTGATTGGGTGCATGTTGTACTAGTTGGGTTGCATTGCAGTCAATGGTCAAACTATGTTCCTGTATCTGTGTACAACGAGAGGAACTCATCAATTAGTCTTAGCGGCCTTTCGTATTTGGCAGCCAACGCTCTAGCAAACCAAACGGATATGACGGGCTTTTGCGCCAAATGTGAAACAACCACTGTCGCAAATTGTTCAATCTGCTTAAAAACGTTGAGTATTTATTATAATGTTATAAGCAATGATACCCAATCGTCGTTAAAAAATTTTGATACATACCAATGGACAAACAATGAACTTGCTGCACGCCTTATACCTGTTCCAGATTTCAATACGTGCGACGATGCCCAGACATTGTGTATCCCTGGCCCGTGTTCTGTATTTGATTACAATTATTTAGCACAATGGTATATTGATCAGGATGGCAAATTACCACGGTCTCCAACCCCACTCCATAATTTGTTGTTGAAATATGAAATGGGCGGTAGCGTGCAATGTGTGCCAATATTTGGCGTTCAAACAACGCTGGCGGTTTGGCAACCCCTTGCGGAAAAAGTCGATTTACATCCTCAAACCGTAAACAGGGAAACCATGAACGTGTTCCCGTCCCGCACAACATCTTTGCAACAGTTGTACGATCCAATTGCTAAAGTTGTCAATCCGTACATGAACGGGGGTTTTGTGCCTGTTCGGCAACATTCCACCACCAACAAAAACCCCAAATCGTACTACAACGGTAATTATTGGTACCGACCACATAGTGCCGATACCACAGAGAATGTGGTGGCTACAACGTGTTCAAATGCACAACTTCCGCCTATCAACATTCCTATGCAACTAGGGTCTGCATTTCCCAAAGAGCAACAAGTTGTTGACAAGCAGGGGGGAATTTCTTCTCTTTGGGTACAGACGTTGTTTTATTACCACTATAATATAGATGCTGATTTAAACTTTTCCGACCCAACGTTCTTTGGCGAAACCAACGAATACAACGGCTCAATTGCACAGCACACCGATTACGGTTACAATTGGGATCACCGGGAACATTGCGATATAAGCGCATGTTTATGGGTGCCACGCTATCAACCGCCATCGTGGGCTGAGTCTAATCTCATTGGTATTTTTCCAAATGGCTACAGTGACGGTTTTCTGAACAACTTAATGGTATTTTTGGCAACAAAGGCCAACCTTTACAACAGTGGCACCGCAACGTCTATAGGCCGGTATAATTACTCTATATTCAACGCTCCTATACCTGGATTAGATGGATATACACTTGGGGCCATATACAATGACTCGGCCCGGTGGAAATGCGTGCACAGAGAATCGTACCACGGTTTGCCATCGAGCCAAGGCGGCGTTGCCCGGTTGTCCAGTATACAAAACCCCGTACATAACAAAAATAAATATACCTGTACTAAGGCCGGACGTGATGGGAAGCAAAAGTATTGCAATAACGAGGGGTACTATACCCAATGCTGTTACCCACCCGCCGATAAGTTGATTACAGACCCGTTGACAGCTGATCCCCCTACTCTCGTATTGGGAGTGCAACCATATGATATGGCAGTGTACATAAATGAGCAAAAACCACAAGCAAACAATTCTAAGGACTTTATTATTCGCCCGCAATCGTGGGCTGACGGCTCTACCGATGCGTGGCACGCAGCACCGACACAAGTTGCCCCCCCGTTTAAAAACAGTAAAACGGTGTCACAATCTGCTGCATGCGACTGTGGGTCTATTACTGCCCGATATGTAGTTTTAGAAATGCCATGGGACGATCTTGCAAACTTTTACACCGATCAAACTTGGGTTTTGAATAATTCTGAGGATGGCACAGAGACCGTTCTTTCTGAAATGTCTTATGGATGGGACCGGCCAATTGGTGACGTTAGGACTGAGCTACCAGTTGGGCTGTACATTCCGAGTACGCCAAAGTATGGTTCGAATTTTGCAATTCACGAGCGTAATTTTTTGATACCTGGGCCCTTTTCAAACGCCACCAAAGAAATGTTAAGTAATAAGACGTACCTTGACGCGGGTGCACCCTTGCGAGGGTATTTGCAGTCTCAATTGGTGTTTGACGCCAACAATGTCTCAAAAACAGAGTATACATGGAACAGGCACCTCTTCAAGTATGGTGCATGCATGCGTTGGCCGTACGGTCAAGTTGCGCGAATGGAACTGTCAGAGCCCCTTCAAAATAAATATTACCCGCCACAAAGTTGTCCGGATGGTAATTGTCAAATAGCTGAAGCCGCTTTAATTGGGTATTGTGAAGATTTTAGTCTTAATGACAAGCCCCGATATGCACATTGTGCACGTGATGCTTACTCTCAAGCCGGCCGCAAAGAGCTGTGCAGCTCGTCGCGTACAACGTTTGTTGTGGTTGCAAAGACTTTAGGCATACGAATGCTTACCAACGTTTGCGACATTAGTAACAAAGTGTGTTTAATTATACCCGGGGAGCCAACGTTTACCATTGGTCATGTCCTATCTAATTTAGACGATGCGTCTGGATTTACTTTTATGGTCACACCCTTTAATTGGTCTGTTGCAAACGGTTTAATGGCGCCAGATCGCGGAAAATACGCTGTTGGTGCAACAACTAACTTGACGATTGAGACGTTAGATAATAGCGACAAAACTTTAACTGGTATGGCTGCTTTAACACAAGAAGAATTTGACATTTTCATTCGCCCCACAACTATTTCCAACATACAAATGCAAATAACTAATATTGTAACCAAACTGAGTGAATCATACAAGAATGAAACAGGCACGTACGATTTGCCTTTTGTGTATGACATGGCCTCTATAACTAATACTACGTTATACCCGGGAATGACAGACGTAGGCATTTACATAACCGCCCCGTACATAACCATTCGTTCGGCATTGCCAAACAGCAATTTACATTTTTACATGCCTGACAACCAGCCAGGCTCCTGCGTTCGTTTTTTTGTAACAGCCCCTTATTTCAACTTGTTGTCGGCCGTTGTTGACCAGGAGAAATGCGATCCAAAACAAGTGCCATTAGAGCAAACGCCTGTTGTATTTGGCGGTTCTGACGTCACGTTTGCAACAATAGACATAACTGTTTACAACAGCAATCCTGATGCAATTGCAGTAGCGTTTGCCGGTCATTATACCAGTCGATTTTTGTTGGCAACAACCGTCAATGCGTCGTTTGCAAACATTATTGTTTCGGACAACAGTGTTGTAACGTACGCTTTGGCCGCCGCTCGAGCTGTCGGCACGTTACAATTAACAGCAAATACCAATGCAACGGTCGTAATTCAACCAATTGTAGAAAACACATTTATTATTAATTCTACAAACCTTATAGATACAATTGACATATCCAAGTACACTTCCATCTATGGTTCTACCATCATGCGAGCGGAGTACCCACTAATGATTCCGCACGAAAGTTTGCATTTGATTTTGTTTGGCACCCTAGCAGCAGTAAATTTGCTATCTGCTTTAATTCTGGCAAAACGGGCCTACGTGCGACGCCAATCGTAAATTGATGTATATGTACCTTTAAACAATACAGTACAAAATGTCAGCTACAATTAATGGTCCGTTAACATTCGATAAGCTGCATGCTGACGCACAATCTGTTATAGCCAGCAATTTAAATCTTTCTGGGCTAAAAGCATTGCGCGCGACTAGTAAAACAACAAACGCAGCGGCTGATGTACAATATCTTAAATTAAGCAATACACTGCTAATTATTTTATTTGACACAGACACAGACACATGCTTAAAAACGCTGTGCTCGCATCTTAAGCAAGCACTTAATCGATCAACAGTTGATGACCCGGATGGCCATCAGCACGTGCATTTGCAAGACGGGTCATCAAATCTTGATAGCATTCTACATTCATTCAACAAAACTAACAAAGACAATTTATATCGTTTATATCATAAAGTTAAACAAGCGTGCGAAGCGGTCGACAAACAAATAGTACAAGCACAACAAAAACGCAAAGACAGTTATAAGGGCAAGGGGGAAGCTTTACCCGATGACATAGATATGGAAATATCACTATTAAAAAACAAAAGTTTGCACTTTCATGCACAGGAAACCGACCTGCGAGATTTTGTAAAATATCCTCAACACCTTGATCTTGCGTTTATCAAAACAAGTATTGTTGGTCATTTGTTACGCGATCGCAACAACTTTGCACGCAATGTTGTTACGCTGTACAATGCGTATGTTGTAGGGAGTAACAGTATACGTGAAACTTCAACATTTAATTTTATTGAAACCGGCGATGCTAGCAAAACACAAGTTGTAATTAAGCCTACTGGTGAAGAAGATCAAAGCGGGTCCACCAAGGTTGAAACTAGATATACATTTTTTCGATCCGACGGTGTGTATAATTTAAGTGTCCAATTTGTTGACAATCATAAAGAAGTATCTTTAGAGTTGAAAACAATGGATAGCAAAAAAAACAATGGTATTATCACAGTGCAAATTCCAACAACTGCAGCAAATGCCCGCTATGTACAAACATTTATTGATTCAATTAAAGTGCTCCAAACTTTTAGTGCTGTACCAGGCCGCAGTTGGTATCGCACGGGACCCGCGTTCTTAAGCTACATTGACACATTATTGTGGTCGGTAAACATTAGCAAAGACGACATTAAGCTTAAATGGATGAAATTCACGAGCAAAGGCAGCCGCAATATGTTAGTATTTAGGAGTAAACGCATCATTCCGGAACGCTTTGTATATGCGGCCAGTGACATAGTAGATCGCGTGTTAGCAACCGGTTATCCTTTCACATGGAACAAGAAATTAAATTGCGTTGATTTCAGAGCTTCGTTTGTAGATTTGTGTCATGTGACATCTGTGAAACCACTTGAAGCATAAGGGGGGATCTGAAATTACCGAATATAACGTTTGTCACACCCAATAAGACATCGACGTGATTGCAACTCGTAAAACAAAACGCCTATTTATGCGAGTTTGTTGATATAACGTTGCAGTGTATTTGTATTTGTTTTTAAACGTCAATAATGTAACAAACAAATAAGCTTAACGTGCTGATTAATGCAAAATATGTCATTGAATCCATGTAATGTAATGCCACAGATGTCAACCCAATCTGGCTTGATGCAAACGTTGTTGCTGCTAACACCATAAACGTAGACGCTTCTACGTTTGCGTCAACAATGTACGCCGTTACAAAACACCCCAACCATATGGCAGTAAACGTGCACATTGTAGCACCAATAACATTTGGTTGCGAATGCATCGACACATAGAGAGCAACTGCCCAACCCAACAAAACCATGACAACCTTATCACTTTTCGGGCCTTTGACATGGCGGTAGAGTCCGCACATTCCAATAAACATTGTATTTACGTAGTTTTGCAGCGTGTTGGGATTGTTAAAGTTAACACCCGACTGCTGCACGGCGTCGCATATCCAGTACGCCAACCAAAACACAATCATTGCCAAACATTCTGTTGCACGCAAGTGTGGTTTTGTGCAAGACAATGCTAATCCAATCATGAACGTTGCGGGGTACATGTGCCCTACCACTTGATGTGCGCACATCCTATAATCTTGGCATTCAAGCGCTGCGCGGTAAGAAACCAGCAAGACTAGAATGTACAACAAATAAATGTGCCACACACAGTAAACGGTTTTATGTGAATTTGGCGCTGCCAATGGCAGGTGCACGATGTTTGTCATGGTTTGCAGTATCTTATTTCAAAAAACATGGGTAGACGTACAATAATTATTGTTTAAATTAATTTGAAAAAAAAATTAGTTAATACACTGTAATTATTTTTAATTTAGTTTTGGTGGTGCTGTAAATTTGCACAACATGGACAACCTAAAATTGGCTGTTGTGTGGGACGTTTTGTTTTCGCCACAACACCACCACGTAATTTGTACAGTCAATTATGTGCAACGACGTGTTGTGGTTTCTGCAATCGTTTGCTCTGCGTCGTTTGAATACAATGCAAAGCCATTTTTACAAAGTCTTGGGTTGCCACTGTACGCCTTGGTATCAACCTGGCACACATCACGAGAACCCCAGCACAAAGACCATACGGCCGCATGGGCTAGTTTTGTTAAATGTTTTTTAGTGCGGCACAAATTGCAGGTTACACCGTGGAAAAACATTACATCTATGACAATTGAGTGTATACAAGAAATTACCCAAAACACGTTTACATGTACAGTACGCTTTGATGAACAATTGCCACCAATGACCCTTGACCCATTGAAAGCTTGGAATTGGTCACATTTGCCACCGCATGCATAAAATAGATGCAATAATAACTATATTGTTGTATGAATACGCGCTGTAAATCCGATTGCAATTTTGTTTGTGTTTTACTGTTTAAAAAACAAATTGTAACCGTATTGTTGTATAATCCATTTTGCAACCAAAATATAAAGGTTTTCGTGTTGTTTATTGCTGTTGCAATAGCTTTAGTCGCCAGCTAGACCCACTTTTATTTATTTTCCGAATGTTTTGCAAGCACTGTAAATTTTAAATTTGTGCCACACTAACGTGTTTGGTGTAAATACATTGTTGTATATACCATTAACGTATCAAATAGTAATATTGCAATGCAATTAGTTTTATTTGTACTGGCAATAGTTGGGGATCTTGTTTATGATGACGACGATGTACCACCTTACGCGGGCACGCAATGTTCTGATTTTGCAAAACTCTACTGCACTGACACGTGCGCGTGGCACAACGCTACTGATGTGTGCGCCCCCACGTACGTTGTTTTGTGTGCCAATGGCACCCCCACTGCAGAGCGCAGCTTGACTGCAAACACGACGAATTGCACCGAGTGCAATTTTGGATACTATCGTATTGACGCCACCAACAAATGCGAATTTAATTGTTCGAGCGCGAATACCAACGATGAGTGCACAGCGGGTGATACCGACCAGTGTCACTGGATTGCGAGCGCGAACACCTATGCGGGCGACGACGATTTCGCACCCACAAGCAGCCCTGTGGGCAACAACGACGACAGCGTACCAGAATTTGCATCCTTGCCCGGCGTTTGTCATGACTTTACCACGGTCACGAGCACCCCCACCACCAGCGTTACCTCGACCGCAACGTCAACGGTGTCAAGCACTGCAACGACGTCGGTAACCTCGTCGCAAACCAGCACTGTCACAACGACAACTGTTTCGACCACGACTGTATCGACCACGACGAGCACTGCCACTACTACAACTGTTTCGACCACGACTGTATCGACCACGACGAGCACTGCCACTACTACGACTGTTTCTACCACGACTGTATCGACCACGACGAGCACTGCCACTACTACGACTGTTTCTACCACGACTGTATCGACCACGACGAGCACTGCCACTACTACAACTGTTTCTACCACGACTGTTTCGACCACGACGAGCACTGCCACTACTACGACTGTTTCTACCACGACTGTTTCGACCACGACAAGCACTGCCACTACTACGACTGTTTCGACCACGACGAGCACTGTCACTACTACAACTGTTTCTACCACGACTGTATCGACCACGACGAGCACTACCACTGCTACAACTGTTTCGACCACGACAAGCACTGCCACTACTACGACTGTTTCGACCACGACGAGCACTGTCACTACTACAACTGTTTCTACCACGACTGTATCGACCACGACGAGCACTGCCACTGCTACAACTGTTTCGACCACGACAAGCACTGCTACTACTACGACTGCTTCGACCACGACTGTATCAATCACAACGAGCACTACCACTTCTACAACGGCAACGGCTACTACATCGACAACGACTACCACGACCTTATCTACTACGAGTGTTTCGACCACGACTGTATCAATCACAACGAGCACTACCACTTCTACAACGGCAACGGCTACTACATCGACAACGACTACCACGACCTTATCTACTACGACTGTCTCGACCACGACTGTCACGGACACGAGCACGACAAACACGGTGACAAGCACGACTATCTTGTCCACGAGTACGATTACGGAGACTACAACCACCACCACCACGGCAACGTCAACGACAGCTACATCGTCAACAACAACGACAACAACCGAGTCAATTACCACGTTGACGGTTACAACAAACACCCATACGACAGCGACATCGTCAACAGCAACAGTAACAACCAAATCAACAACCACGTCGTCTGTAACAACGTCAACAGCAACAACTACAACCAAGTCAACAACCACGTCATCTGATACAACAGTTACAACGTCCACAACAAGCACAACAACCGTGCCGTGCGTCAGTAACACCAACTTACATTCAGTTATTGCAACCTGTTTTCTCAGTGCACCAACCGGCAGTTGTGATGTTCAACCATACGGCAAGATTGCCGATTGGTGCGTTTCTGGTGTAACTAATTTTGATATGGCATTTAACGATAGAACCTTATTTAATGAACCCATAGGCAAATGGGTCACAAGCCAAGCAACAAGTATGCAATCCGTGTTTCACGGTGCTTTAAGCTTTAATCAGCCACTTGATTTGTGGGACACTTCTGCAACAACTAGCATGCAGTCTATGTTTGAATCCGCTATGTTATTTAATCAACCTATAACCACGTGGGACACAGGTGCTGTTACTACCGTAGAAAAAATGTTTTTAAATGCAACTGCGTTTACACACGATTTGTCGTGTTGGAATGTAAGTTCATTGACAATAGCCACAGACGCATTTCAAGACTCTAGCAAGACATGTTGGCACTCATCGATACAGTCCGGGCACATTGCGCAATGTACGGCCAATCGTGTTGACCAATGCATCAAATCTTCATCTGTTTTGTCGCTCCGCACTGTTACACCGATTGAGAAGGTGTTTGCTACAATTTTTGCGATTAGCGGAAGTATAGCTTTGGTACTGACTTTCATACAACCCACATGCCCCTGTAACCGAAATGTATAACTTGTTCTGCAAATTTTGTGCGCTTTGTACCTTGCCGTTGATTGGCGTACTGCTGTTCCAAGTACAGTTGTATTTCTGTCATTTGATTGCGTGGCACATTATTCGAAGCCATCATAAATTCAGCGGCATCTTTCAAACCAATTGAAAACGGATCGCGCATGTTGTGTAGGTGTGCTTCAATGATTATGCACATGTTGACACAATAATAATTGTATCCCAAAGCGTCGTCGTAGTTAACTGACAACAACACATTTCCCTGCGTATGCGTAACAGTGATTGTTCGCGTACTGTTGTCTACCACAAAAGATGCCACGTACGTGTTTAAACTGCCATTTACTTGCGTTGTTACAATGCTGCAAAGCCAGATCACAATATCTTTGAAAACAGCGTGAAAATGGGCAAAGTCTATTACTCCGTAACCCAAAGCATTGCGGAGATCATCTTCAACTAACGATGCTGTGCTCATTGTTATTAGCGACGATTAAAGCAAATCTACTATAAAATATATAAGTTACATATCTATAAATACAGACTTGTGGGTTTTTATATTTGTTTGCGAGTATGTTTTGGGATGTTGGCCACGACAGTTGGATGTACGCTGTTGTTGCAGCAAGCGACAATGGATTTGTAAACGTGAATGGCATTCGAGTGCCGTTGTGCAACACACAGATTGTACACAGTTGCGCCAAAGTCAACACTAAAAATGCCAAAGTGTTTTTGCAGCACGAATGTGTTGAACACGCTCGTGCGCTGACAACTTTGTGCATGGCTGCCGTTAACGTTTTGTTTGGCCATAGAAGTACAACTGTACATGTGAACAATTACTTTGTGTAATAAGCGTGTCACACAATCATGAACGTAGGCGATCAAACAGTGACTATTACGAAGACAACTACGGGCTTTAAACAGTGCATTCGCGAGTATATGGGCGGCATAAATGGCAACCAAGTTTTTAGGCTTGTGGGACACGTGTTGCAAAACGGCAACTTTAAGCCAGGTCCAATGTTGCCAGGCGTTAACACCTTGCGGGTGGTGGACGGCATTGCTGGTGGGACATTACTAAGGTTTGTTTTTTTAAAACAGCTGTCAAAAACAATAAAAGTTTTAAGCATTGCCCCTACGGCGTTGATGGTATCAAATCATTGTGATGGATGTGCTGTACAACACAGCAGCAATTCGATGTATTGTTCGACTAATACTACACTGTTAAAATCGCCATTGCAACCGAACACTATGTACAATCTGAAGCACGAAATGTTGTTTCATTTTGTTGTAGACAAAATTATGTTGGAGCAAAACCGAGTGTCGCTGCTGTCTCTGCGGCTTGTGACTATATAGCACGCGTGTTACTAGTAAATAAAATCCTCATGGCTAATGTAACGTTAAAAATTATTGATAACGGTGTTTGCTCTGATTTTTCTGTCATTACCACAAACATTAGCAAAGCTTTAGTACTTAACGGACTGTGCACTAAAACAATGCCGCACATAAAAAATATAGAATGCAAAAGTGCCAACGAACAAGTTTGTTTACAAGCGGCTACGCGGCATTGTATGTACGAAGCATCTAGCCGTAATATTGTAACTGTTGTTGTATGCGAATCTGAAACAAACAGCAACAACAATTTAAAGCGTAAACGGTCGCCTGACTTGCCCTCGTTAGCGTACGTAGTTATTGCACCAATAGTACAATGATCAATTTGCATTATATAGACGTTGCTAATTTATAAGCATACAAATGACAAATGACCGAACAAAAATGTTCCAGTGCATTTAGATGGCAAATAGCAGCTGTTAGCGTTATTTTTGCGGCGGGTTTAATTTTGTTGGTTCCGAGATTGTACGAATGCTGTAAAGCACACTGTTGTCGTAAGAGTGACACAAAACAATTACCTGTCAACATACCAAAGGCTTCGTATCTGGTAACAGCAGGGTATGTTTTAACAACAAGTGGAGCGCTATTTTGGGGTACATCTGCTTTTTTACACAAAGATTGTCTTTCATATCTTAAATCCCTCAAATAAATTACATTTTTTTCGGGGATCATTTTTACAAATAAGAGGGGGCAGTTGCATTTTTGTGCACTACGTAGATCTTTGGAATAGGTGCTAGGGCTGCTGTTACTAACAGCAAAGCAGATGTATTAAGGTTAATAAAAATAAAGATGTGTATATGATAAATCTAAATCGCCTTTTTGTGTTTTTTTGGATCCCTTACATCTGTGCCACCTACAATTGCTTTCGCCCCCCCCCCCCCCCCGGGGTAACTCTTAACCCCTCCCCCCCCCCCCCACCTACCCCAAGGCCCTTTCCCTCATGCCC
>Ga0206130_10004762_pt1 | contig 16522 bp, 16 predicted proteins | sample Helgoland_Spring_9_FD_148637 | JGI IMG/M metagenome (GOLD analysis project Ga0206130, IMG submission 148637) | Pelagic subsurface seawater microbial communities from Kabeltonne, Helgoland, North Sea - Helgoland_Spring_Bloom_20160512_1 | ecosystem: Environmental > Aquatic > Marine > Epipelagic ... | reverse complement strand
GGTATGCTTGATCATAGGCCTGTCCGTTTCCATTAAATCTCAATTTTCCATTTTCCAAGACTACAGAGCCACCAGCACCAGCACCATCATGCGTAAATAATTGGCTAGCATCACTAAAATCTAAAGGTAACTTAACTTCTGGACATGCACCACAAATAGTACCTCCACAATCAATTCCTGTTTCGTCTCCGTTTTGAATACCATCGTCACAAGTAGCTGCAGGTGGTGCAGTTTGTATTATGTCATCAAAATAAAAAGTAGCTGCTTCCGAACCGTCTCCTTGAGCATCACCAGGCATCCAAGGAATAATGACTAAATCTGTTAAATTTGTAGCCGTTACACCTAAAAAATCGAAAGTTAAAGTCTCCCATTCTCCACTCTTGGTAGTATAAGCATACTTTGCTCCACTTGCTGCGCCACCACCCTCGGCTTTAAATTCAATTTTAGAACCCACAGGTGCTATAGTGTATATTCTTGCTTCAATATTAGAATTAGTTGAGAAATCAAAAGGAGTGTCTAAAACAATTTTAGCCCCTGCCCAAGGTTGACCAGCACCCTTAACTAATTTAGCTAAATTTACACTTGTATTCCCTGTAGATTGCGGAGCCACAACAGCTTCAACAGTTATAACTCCTCCATCAAACCCTGACATGTCAGCGGTAACTGGACTAGTCTCAAAATCTAAAGGAAGATCTTGCGCATAACTAAAACTAATAGTTAGCATAATTAATAGTAATGTAATTTTTTTCATGTTTAAAATATTTTAAAATTAGTTTATTGTAAATTTAGTTTAATATAAATGTATAATTATTAAACAACACACTACAAATGTCATACAGTGTTAATTATACGTTATATTTTTTGTAATATTCACACTTTTAATCTGTAAAAATTTAATATTATAGAAACTATAAATCCTATAAAATTGCTGAAAAAATTTAAAATGTATAGGTTTTGTATAGTTTTTATTGTGCAATGTTGTGGTTTAAAAAATAAACATTTAACATAAAAAAGGATGAAAAAACGCTAGAATCATCTAATCCTTGACTAATCGCTTGTGATTTTCGCAATATAACGCTACACTAAACAACGCTACTTCATTCGTACTAACTCACAGAGCAGTAAATGCAGTTAAATACAGAAAGCATGATGAAACGAAAAGTCATAACGACTTATAAAATCGCCTTATCAAATTGTGTAACATACTCATTTATTATAAGAGTGAACGGACCCCACAAAAAAAGCCTCCACAAGAGGAGGCTTTATAATTAAATCTGGCTGGTTAGCTATAACTTAATTTACAAGTAATTTTTTGGTAGCAGTATTAGTGCCATTCCAGCCATTAACCTTGACGCAGGTTGGTGTGACCCTAACGCCGTAACAGCAACAATGGCTGGTGGAAATGCTATATTGGCTTACAATGATCGAGCTTGTCAAGGAATAGATTTTGATGCAAATCAACAGGATATAACTGGGCTTACGCACATTCACGTTGACTTTTTTATTCAAGTTGGCACTGATTTAGTGGAGAAAGTATTTAATTTGAAAGTGGTTGGTCCTGCTGCTAATGGTTCAGATGATACTCTTATTCCTATAGACATAAACGCTTTATCTCCAGCACCAGTTCCTGGTACTTGGTATTCGTTTGATTTAGCAGTTTCTTTCAAACACCAAACCATGAGGCAATTTGCAGTTACTAGTAATTTGAATAATGTTGTATGGTATGATAACTTATATTTACACAAAAACACAACTTTAGGAGTCGATGATTTCTTCGCCAACGCTGTAAAACTACATCCTAACCCCGCTTATGGAGTGGTAAACATTTCTACACCAACCAATGCAGCCTTAGAAGTTTCTGTTCATGACCTGTTAGGCAAACTAGTGATTCCTGTGCAAACGATACAGTCTCAACTTAACATCTCGAGCTTAAACCCTGGAATGTATTTTGTCAATATGAAACAAGGCCGCATAAGCATCACTATAAATTGATACAACATCTGCCGCTGCTCTGGCTGGAGGAGTTGGAGCTGCCACCGTTGGTGGAATCGGACAAACATTAGGGCAAGAGCCACCACAGTCTGTACCAGTCTCATCTCCATCTTGTACACCATTTGAACAAGTGTCAGTACTTGCAGGGCCAGATACATTATCAATGTAAAAAGTTCGTTCGTCAGCTGTAACGTCACCAAAAACTGTAGCGCTAGGAGCCCAATACGCATGAACTACAAAACCATTATAGATTCCATTAGCCATAGCTGCTTTTAAGTCTAAAGCGGTATTAAAAGTAAAAGAAAGTGTTTGCCAAGTGTCATCTCCATTATGTGTAACTGCTGCGGCTGTCTCACCTCCAGTTCCATCATTTACTTTAACCAAAAAAGTAATTGCCGTAGCTGACTTCACGTCGATTGCCATTGTTTGAGTACTTGTTAAATCAACATCTGTAGTTAAATTTAAATTAATCCCTTGCCAAATTTGATTACCAGAGTTTGCAACTATTTTTAATACTTGAGTAGTATTAGAACCAGTTCCTGCTTCAACTATAGGTGCTGCCATTCCACCAAAAGGGGCTCCGTCAATTCCTCCACTTTCACCGGGTTCAAAACCTAATAATAGATTTTGAGAAAACCCAAAGGAAAAACTTAATAGAATAAATAATAAAGTAATTTTTTTCATAATAAATAGATTTAGAGTTATACCTCCAATATTAAGAAACGTCCCCCTTGATGCACAAATAATTCACCACAACAAAAAATATACATTATTCATTTATTTAGTAAATTATTTGCATTATTAATATCATAACCTTAAAATGATTGATAATTTCATAAATAGGTTGCATTTTAAAAGAAATAATATAAACAGAAAAACAGGACTCTGTTGTGGTGATGTATAGAAATCCGTGCCAAATAAAACTCCAGTATGAAGTGCCAATGTTGTGGATTTAGGAGATTTTTCACTAATTTTAAAAAATATATAAACTATTTTAAAAAAAAAGCATGAGCAATACCTATTATGAGCCCTCAGATTTACGGAAATTTGGAAACATTACTGAATGGAATGAAGACCTCGGCAAAAAATTCTTTGACTATTATGGAAGTGTTTTTGAAGAAGGCGCTTTAAGTGCCCGAGAAAAAGCGTTGATTGCCCTTGCGGTGTCGCATGTAGTAAAATGTCCGTATTGTATAGACGCCTATACCCAAGATAGCCTAAAACGGGGCATCACTAAAGAAGAGATGATGGAAGCCGTTCATGCAGGAGCCGCCATTGAAAGTGGCGCTACTCTAGTACATAGCGTACAAATGATGAATAAGTATAAAAAATTATCCATGTAACCAATGAAGCTTAAGTCCCTACAAAAACGCGAAAATGAACTTGCCAACGCCAAACGCCAATTAGAAATTTTATCTAATGGGATCTTTCAAAAAGAAGAATTACCTAAGTTTAGTACTAAACTAGCAGCACAAGATCAATTTCCGCTCAAGCCAAAAACCTTAGAAATTCTACAAATCAATGTAGGCTATATGTGTAACCAAGTGTGTGCACACTGCCATGTCGATGCTGGACCTGACCGAAAAGAAATCATGACCCGCGAAACCATGCAGCAATGCTTGGACGTGATTGCAGCCACCGGTGCTCATACCCTAGACCTTACTGGAGGCGCTCCCGAAATGAACCCCGATTTTAGGTGGTTTATAGAAGAAGCTTCAAAAGTTGGTATTAAAGATATGATTGTGCGCTCCAATTTGACCATCATTACGGCCAATAAAAAATATAATGATCTTCCTGAGTTTTTCAAAAAACACAATGTACACGTGATTTCATCGATGCCACACTGGACTGAAGGCAAAACAGATCAACAACGGGGCGATGGCGTGTTTAATGCCTCCATCAAAGCTTTGAAAATGCTAAATGCTGTAGGGTATGGCATGCCCAATTCTGAACTGAAATTAGATTTGGTATATAACCCCTCCGGTGCTTTTTTGCCTGGAGATCAAAAGGCATTAGAAGCCGATTTTAAAAAAGCATTAGCCACAAATTTTGACATTCAATTTCACAATTTATTTTCGATCACCAACCTGCCCATCAGTCGGTTTTTAGATTACCTCATTGCCTCAGAAAATTATGAAGACTATATGTATAATTTAGTTGACGCCTTTAATCCAGCCGCCGTGGACAACGTGATGTGTACCAACACGCTATCCGTAAGTTGGGACGGTTGGCTCTATGACTGCGATTTTAATCAAATGCTTGAACTAAAAGTCGATAGTCCCGTGCAACATATTCGCGATTTTAATAAAGAGACTCTAAGCAAACGCAACATTTGTGTGTCGCAACACTGTTATGGCTGCACAGCTGGGGCAGGAAGCAGTTGTCAAGGAACCGTCGTGTAATATGATAAAAAGATTAGTTTTTATAAGTTTAATTGCACTGAGTACAAATGGATTTGGACAACCTTCTATAGCTGAGGTGCTCACAAAGTATAACACCCATTCCGTACCTTATATAGAGGTAGGGGACCTTAGTCAGTTAGAAACACCTCCCCTTTTACTGGACGCGCGTGAAATAGCAGAGTATAATGTCAGTCATCTAGACCATGCGATTCATGTTGGATATGAGGACTTTGAAATTTCAAAAATTATAAATCTAGTCCAAGACAAAACAAAAACAATTGTGGTCTATTGTTCCATCGGAGTACGCTCCGAAAAGATTGGGGAAAAACTCATTGCCGAAGGCTATACAGCAGTATATAATCTGTATGGCGGTATTTTTGAATGGGTGAACTCCGACAAATCTGTTTATTGTAAGGGCAAACAAACCCCAAACGTACACGCCTATTCCACAACATGGGGGGCTTACTTACTAAAAGGTGTTAAAGTGTATGAGTAAAAATCTGATCCTTATTTTTGTACGAAATCCAGCGTTAGGTAAAGTCAAAACCCGACTTTCCAAAACTATTGGGGACCAAAAGGCATTAAAGGCATATACCTTACTCCTCGACCATACAAAAGCTGTGCTCGACAAACGATCTGAAGATAAAGTTGTATATTACTCTGAGAACATTCAACATAATGATTTATGGAATAAAACCCATTATCAAAAAAAACTACAGAAAGGAAATGATTTGGGCGCACGAATGGGGTACGCCTTTGCAGCAGCTTTCAAAGAGGGTTATGACAATGTAGTGATTGTGGGAAGCGACTTGTTCGACTTAAAACCTTTACACATAGAGGCTGCTTTTAGAGCTTTAGAAACTCATGAACTTGTCCTAGGGCCATCACTAGATGGTGGGTATTATTTGCTAGGGATGAAAACACTACACCCCTCTATATTTAAAAATAAAAAATGGGGAACAGACAGCGTTTTGAACGCCACATTACAGGATTTAAAACAACAAAATGTTAAACTTTTGGAAGCCTTGAATGACATTGATACATTTGAAGACTTACAAGAGCATCCAGAGTTATTAAAAAAAATTAACGCATTATGATAAAATTCATTGAAGAAACAACCGATTACCTTAAAGAAAAAGGCTTTGATTCTCCTGAAATTGGAATTATACTCGGCACAGGATTAGGACAACTTCTGAATCACGTTGAGATTATAAAAGAAGTGAGCTATAACCATATCCCTAATTTTCCAACTGCAACCGTTGAGTTTCATAAAGGAAAATTAATCTATGGAAATCTTGAAGGTAAAAAAGTAATTGTGATGCAAGGGCGGTTCCATTTGTATGAAGGCTACACCTTACAGGATATTACCTATCCCGTACGAATTATGAAACAGCTGGGCATTTCGAAACTTTTAGTCTCTAATGCTTCTGGAGCTCTCAATTTAGATTACAATAAAGGTGATTTGATGCTTATTGAAGATCATATCAACTTACAAGGCGGCTCACCTCTAGCATTTAAAGGCGTGGAGCAATTGGGCGAACGTTTTGTGGATATGAGTGCGCCTTATGACGCAACACTTAACACCAGTTTCAAAGCCATTGCCCATAAAAACAATATTAAGTTACATTCAGGCGTTTACGTAAGTGTTTTTGGACCTCAATTGGAAACACGCGCAGAATATAAAATGTTAAGACTAATGGGAGCTGATGCTGTAGGTATGAGTACTGTCCCTGAAATTATTGTGGCAAATCAACTAAAATTAAAGGTGGCAGCCGTTTCTGTACTCACAGACGAATGTGATCCAGACCAGCTAAAACCTGTAAATATTTCTGAAATTATTGAAATGGCTGCCAAAGCCGAACCGAATATGATTACACTATTTAAAGAACTCATAAAAACATTATAAATGAGCTACCTAGACACAATCCATGACGTTTACAAAGAAGCAGCCCTCAGCCCTGATGTTGGACTCTGCTGTACGACCAACCCCATTTGGGAACTCCCAGGATTAAAAATCCCTAAAATTATGCAAGAAATGAACTATGGCTGTGGCAGCACGGTTCATGCGCGCGACCTGACCAATACTCCAAAAATTCTGTATGTTGGCGTTGGTGGTGGAATGGAATTGCTCCAATTTGCCTATTTCAGTCGTCAAAAAGACGGCGTAATTGGTGTAGATGTGGTGGATGAAATGCTAGAGGCTTCCGCGAAAAACTTCGTTGAAGCTGAGGCGCAAAACCCTTGGTTCAACAAAGAATTTGTGAGTCTTAAAAAAGGAGATGCGCTCAATTTGCCAGTCGAAGACAATAGTATTGACGTAGCAGCGCAAAACTGTTTGTTTAATATTTTCAAGGTTGAAGACCTCAAAAAAGCAATTTCAGAAATGTATCGCGTTTTGAAACCGCACGGAAAATTGGTGATGAGCGACCCTACCTGTGAACAACCAATGAATGATGCTCTTCGCGAAGATGAACGCCTACGGGCTTTATGTCTAAGCGGTAGCATTCCTATCGCAGAATATGTAAAAATGCTTACTGATGCAGGGTTTGGAACTATAGAAATAAGAGCCCGTAAACCCTATCGCGTTTTGGACCCTGTTCAATACAACACCGACGAATTGATCTATATTGAATCGATAGAAGTGGCCGCAATTAAAGATCCAATGCCTGCTGACGGGCCTTGTGTATTTACGGGGAAAGCGGCGATCTATTACGGGGAAGCAGATTACTTTGACGATAAAGCGGGACATGTGTTACTAAAAAATCAACCTTTAGCCATTTGTGATAAAACCGCTAATGCTTTGAAAAACTTAAACCGAAACGACATCTATTTTAGTGACTCCACATTTCATTATGATGGTGGCGGCTGCTGTTAACCTCTATTCCTAAATTATGAAACACCTCCTCATCTACAGTTTTTTGCTATGTTGCTTGACCGGCAACACTCAGAAAATGGACCACTCCTCATGGACTGCTATTTTGCAGTCCTATGTGACTGACAAGGGCGACGTGAACTACAAAAGCTTACAAAACAACCGTACTGTTTTGAATGGATATTTGAATGCACTGGCTTCAAATGTACCCGATAAAACCTGGAGTACTTCTGAAAAAAAAGCCTATTGGATTAATGCGTATAATGCCTATACGATTCAATTGATTCTTGACAACTACCCTATCCAAAGCATCAAAGATTTAAAAGACCCATGGGGTCAAAAATTTATTACCCTAAACGATAAAACATTGACATTAAACACAATTGAACATAAGATTTTGAGACCTATGGGTGACTCGCGCATTCATTTTGCTATTGTATGTGCCTCCGAATCCTGTCCAAAACTTTTGAACTGTGCTTTTGAGGCCGAGACCATTGACTCTCAACTCGATCAAGCCGCACATGAATTTATCAATGATCCTACAAAAAATAGCATCACCCCACCAAAGATTACCATTTCGAAAATCTTCAAATGGTTTAAATCCGACTTCCCAAAAGGCGTTGATTTTATAAACTATTTAAATACTTACAGTACTGTGCAAATTTCCCCAGAAGCAAAAATTAACCATCAAAATTACAATTGGGCGCTTAATGAATAGCATCAGTATTATTATTCCAGTACTTAATGAAGCTCAAAATTTAGAGGTTCTACTTCCGTATTTGCATTGTAATAGCAGTTCGGAATTAATATCAGAAATCTTGGTGGTGGATGGCGGTAGTACGGATGGATCCCAAAGAATAGTCGCTGAGCTTTCAAAGCAATACCCTAAAGTGATTGGGCTCAATAGCCCAAAAGGACGAGCAAAACAAATGAATTTTGGCGCTTTAAATTCAAAAGGAGCAGTGCTCTATTTTTTACATGCCGATTCCGTTCCGCCCAAAAATTTTGACCGCTATATAATAGACGCCATAAATCGTGGCGTAAAAGCCGGTTGTTTTCAAATGAAGTTTAAAAGTACACATTGGTGGTTACAGTTGGCGGGGTGGCTTACTCAGCTCAATTGGAAATCTTGCCGTGGTGGGGACCAAAGTTTATTTGTACAAAAAACAGTGTTTGAAACTTTAGATGGCTATAATGAAAACTATATTGTTTGTGAAGACAGTGAGTTTATCTACAAACTTTATGACCATCACGATTTTGAAGTACTTCCCTATTGGCTGACCACTTCTTCTCGACGATATCAAGCCAATGGAATTTGGACTTTACAGTTTCATTTTTGGATGATTCACTTAAAAAAATTCTTTGGAGCAACACCCAAAACACTAGAAGCCTATTATCTAAAATATATTCATTAACTTTAAATTCTAAAATTATAGAGTTTAAAAACCAATCTTTAAGTACTAATCCCCAAAAACTTATTTAGTATGGAACATATTGCTATTATTGGAAATGGAATTTCTGGAATTACTGCAGCCAGACATATTCGAAAACTATCCCACAAAAAAATAACGGTCATCTCCTCCGAAACAGACTATTTCTTTTCTAGAACAGCACTCATGTATGTTTATATGGGACATATGAAATTTAAACACACCCAACCCTATGAAGATTGGTTTTGGGAGAAAAATAACATCGCCCTCAAAAACGGATTTGTAACACAAATAGACACATCTCAAAAAACACTAGTTTTTTCGGATGGAGAACAACTCGAATTTGATAAACTTATCATAGCCACGGGAAGTAAACCCAACAAATTTGGATGGCCTGGTCAAGATCTGAAAGGGGTTGTTAGCCTCTACCACAAACAAGATTTAGATGCTATAGAAACCTTTGCACCAAACAATAGCGTTTGCAAACATGCGGTCATTGTTGGCGGAGGACTCATAGGAGTCGAACTTGCCGAAATGTTTCATTCGCGTCATATCCCTGTTACCTTTTTAGTAAGAGAGCAAAGCTATTGGAATGCCATTTTACCTAGTGGAGAAAGCCAAATGATCACTAATGAAATTAGAAAAAACGGCATCAACTTAAGGTTAGAATCCAATTTGAAACACATAAACGCTGATGCAAATGGACGTGTAAAATCAATTGTGATCGCAGAAACGGGAGAAGAAATTGACTGTGACATTGTTGGTCTTACTGCTGGCGTCTCACCAAATATTGGATTTTTAGAATCCTCCGGAATTGAAACCAATCGCGGGGTTTTGGTGGATCGAAATTTGCAAACCAACATCAAAGATATTTATGCCATTGGCGATTGTGCAGAACAACGTAATGCTGTTGAGGGTAGAAGACCCATCGAAGCCGTTTGGTACACAGGGCGTATTATGGGCGAAACTGTCGCACAAACAATTTGCAAAAAAGAAACGCAATACACTCCTGGTCATTGGTTCAACTCGGCTAAATTTTTTGATATTGAATATCAAACCTACGGCTGGGTCAATAGCGAACAACACTTGAAACCCAATGAAGCTCATTTCCATTGGATGCACCCCGATCACAACAAATGTTTGACTATCGCTTTTGATAAAACTACCCAAAAATTTCTAGGAATCAATACGTTTGGAATTCGAATGCGACATGAGGTATTTAACCGATGGCTCGACCAAAATCAGTCTATAGACTATGTACTTGAGCATTTACAAATTGCACACTTTGATCCAGAATTTTATACTACCTATTACCACGACGTCCTTAAAAAATTCAACTCCGAATACAACAGGAATCTAAAACTGAAAAAGAAAAGCTGGTCACAAATTTTTACCCTAAAATCATAATATGAAAACATTAAGAACCCTAGGTCTTGGTCTTATACTTGCCGTATCTGGCCTTTTTATTAGCCTTCTATTTATGGGACAGTATACACTGTCATCTGCTACTTTTGAAAATTTTATAACTCAAAATAATATTACCAGTTCTGTTTTTATTAAAGACTTAGAGCAGTCCGTTGTTGACAAAGAATTTTCAACACCTTTTTACCTTGCTAATACGATTGCAGAAGCCGTCGAATCTGCCAACACTTATCACAAAGCTAATAAAGAATGGGCACAAGTGATTTGGACAAAACCACACAGTTTGGCGTATCAAATGGTTAAATCTTCAGGAACTGGAATTGTAGTCCAAAACAAACGCCGTCTTTGGTTTTTGAGTTTTGGACTGGGCATTTTAGGCGCACTTTTGTTTATGCTTCCTGCGCTCAATCTAAAAGGTCCACCAGGAATAAAAAACAACCATATATTTCACAGTAGTGCCACCAATAGAGGATGGATTGCATGGCTAGTTTTTACGTTTCTAATTCTATTTTATTTGGTTTTATATTTTAGACCAAGCTATATGGTCAATTGGATTTATTTGGTGGATCCTATAAGCGAATCGCTTAGCGGAAACCCCGCAAGTCAATGGTTTTTGTATGGGTTTTTATATTGTGTGATTATGACTGTTATGGCCGTTCGTATGTATATAAAATACCGCCATAATAAGTATCAAACTTTAAGAACAACTTCTGTTTTATTTTTTCAGATTGTATTTGCATTTCTCATTCCAGAAATTCTAGTCCGATTTGAAAAACCTTGGTATGACTTTAAAAATGCATTTCCACTAGATTATGATTTTTTCTTTCGCTGGAACCTGAACGAACTGCTAGATAGTGGCGGTTTTGGCTTGTTTATTTTAGTATGGGGCATCGCATTAACCTTAGTAATTGTTCCTGTAATGGTTTACTTTTTTGGGAAACGCTGGTACTGTTCGTGGGTATGTGGTTGTGGTGGACTCGCCGAAACCTTAGGCGACCCTTACCGACAATTGTCCAGTAAATCATTATTATCTTGGAAAGTAGAACGCTGGCTTGTTCATGGTGTACTCGTTTTTGCTTTACTCATGACGGGCTTAACCTTGTATGGTTATTTTGCAGGAACCTATGAGGTCTTGGGTATTAAAGTGCAAACATTACAAGACGTCTATGGCTTTTTGATTGGTTCTATATTTGCCGGAGTTATTGGCACTGGATTTTATCCCATTTTTGGCAATAGAGTGTGGTGTCGATTTGGTTGTCCATTAGCGGCTTACATGGGCGTTATTCAACGATTTAAATCGCGTTTTAGAATAACTACCAACGGCGGTCAGTGTATTTCCTGTGGAAATTGTTCTACGTATTGCGAACAAGGTATAGATGTTCGGGCTTATGCTCAAAAAGGAGAAAACATCGTTCGTGCCAGTTGTGTCGGTTGTGGTGTTTGTAGTGCAGTTTGTCCAAGAGGCGTTCTAAAACTAGAAAATGGTCCAGAAGAAGGACGTATTGGAAGTTCTAATATCCTACTCGGAAATGAGATGAATTTAATGGATCAACTCCAAGATAAATAAGTACTGTCTTGAATAAACTCACACATGACAATTGCGTCGTAAAAGTCATTATTCCGGCGTATAATGAAGAAGCATCGATCAGAAATGTGATTCGTGATATCCCCTCACTAGTCGATGAAATCATCGTAGTCAACAACAACTCTACAGATGCAACAGTACAAAATGCAGAAAAAGCTGGCGCCACTGTTTTATCCGAACCAAAACCCGGGTATGGTAATGCGTGTCTAAAAGGAATCGACTACATCAAACAGCAAAAGACAACTCCAGATATTGTTGTGTTTTTAGATGGCGACTATAGCGACTATCCCGAAGAACTTATTAAAATTATAGCACCCCTTATTGAAGATGATATTGACTTCGTAATAGGCAGTCGCGTCGAAAAGTTTCGAGAAAAAGGAGCGATGCAACCACAACAAATTTTCGGAAATTGGTTAGCAACGTTTTTAATGCGCGTGTTTTTTAATTCAAAATTCACCGACTTAGGACCATTTAGAGCTATTAAATACGACACGTTATTAAGTCTAGAAATGGAAGATCAAACCTATGGATGGACCGTTGAAATGCAACTTAAAATCCTAAAACACAACTTTACTTACGAGGAAATCCCCGTAAGATATCGGAACAGAATAGGGGTTTCAAAAGTTTCTGGTACGTTAAAAGGTAGTATATTTGCAGGAATTAAGATATTAACATGGATATTCAAATACAGCTTTAAGTAATGCTTTTAGAAATCATTATAATTTTCATTTACTCGGTTGCGCTCATACTAATTTTCATGTATGCCCTAGCACAGTTGAATCTCTTATTTAATTACTTAGGCGCTAGAAAAAAACAAGACACTGCTCCAGAATTTGATTTTTCAATCGATAGTGAAATTCCTTTTGTGACCATACAACTTCCTGTATTTAATGAAATTTATGTGATGGAACGCTTGTTAAAGAACATTGTGCTTCTCGATTATCCAAAAGACAAATTAGAGATTCAAGTTTTAGATGACTCAACAGATGAGTCTGTAGACTCAACTGCATCTTTAATAGAAACCTTAAAAAAAGAAGGTTTTGACATACAACACATTCGAAGAACAAATCGTAAAGGATTTAAGGCTGGAGCCTTAAAAGAAGGACTTAAAATTGCCAAAGGGGAGTATATCGCTATTTTTGATGCTGATTTTTTACCACAGACAGACTGGTTAAAACGAACAATTCCATTTTTTAAAGATGAGGCCGTAGGTGTAGTTCAAACGCGTTGGGGTCACCTTAACCGAAATTATTCGATACTCACAAAAATACAGGCCTTTGCTCTGGATGCTCATTTTACTTTAGAACAAGTAGGACGCAACATTAAAGGACACTTTATTAACTTTAATGGTACGGCAGGTGTATGGCGAAAAACCTGTATTATCGATGCAGGAAACTGGGAAGGTGACACACTAACTGAAGACCTTGATTTGAGTTATAGAGCACAACTTAAAAATTGGAAATTTAAATACTTAGAACATATTGAGACGCCTGCTGAACTCCCTGTAGCTATTAGCGCTGCAAGATCACAACAGTTTCGATGGAATAAAGGAGGCGCGGAGAATTTTCAAAAAATGATGCGACGCGTTATAAGAAGTAAACATATTTCTGCAAAAACAAAACTACATAGTATATTACATTTACTCAACAGCACAATGTTTCTAAATGTTTTAATCGTGGGAATCCTGAGCATTCCGATGCTCTACATAAAAAATGAATATGCGCATTTGAAAATGTACTTTTATGTAATGAGCTTTTTTGTAGTAAGCACCCTTATATTCTTTATTTGCTACTGGTTCATGTACAAAAAAACATATGGGTCTGACCTAAAAAGTTTTGTGAAATATGTCGTTTTATTTTTTACATTTTTCTCGATAGCTATGGGCTTCTCTTTACACAATTCAATTGCTGTTTTGGAAGGTCATTTTGGCAAACGAAGTGATTTTGTTCGCACCCCAAAATTTAACATCAATGCCTTAACCGATAACTGGAAGTCAAACAAGTATCTGAAAAAAAATATTTCAGTTCACGTTGTATTTGAAGGCCTCTTGATGCTTTATTTCGGATTTGGAATGTATAGCGCTTTTATTGTTGGAGATCAAGGTGGTGATTTTGGATTATTCCCTTTTCATTTAATGCTATTTTTAGGATTTGGGTTTGTGTTTTTCAAATCAATATCGTCTAAAGTATAACCTCTTACGCCCTGACTTGTGGATAGCAATACGTCATTCATAAATTCAAAAAAAGCCGTATATATTTGGGGTGGTTTTTCGTTGGTTTTATATGGTATATGGGCTTATGAACTGGCCCGATTTGAACATTTCAAACTTCTTGGACTATACAGTCTTCTGTTCATTTGTTATTACTTAATTTTAAAAAATACTAAAATTAATAGCCGTTATCTAACGTATTTAGCGATTGGTTTTCGTCTTGTTTTTTTAGTTGCACTACCCAATTTATCTCAGGATTTCTATCGATTTATATGGGACGGACGTCTTATTTTGGAAGGACTCAACCCTTATATAACTAAGCCTGATTTACTCCTTATACAGCCTGATTTGTTTCCGCAAATGAAACTTCTATATGAGGCTATGGGACCGCTAAGCGCTAGCCATTATTCAAACTACCCGCCCTTACATCAACTGCCTTTTATCATCGCAGCAATTCTGTCTCAAACTAGTATTTTGGGATCCGTTGTTGTGCTCAGAGTCCTTTTGATAAGTGCAGATTTAGGCTTACTCATTTTTGGAAAAAAATTACTGCGAAAACTTCAGCTTCCAACAAGAAACATCTATTGGTACATCTTAAATCCATTAGTGATTATCGAACTGACGGGTAATCTTCATTTCGAAGGACTAATGCTATTTTTTTTTATAATGGCACTGTATTTCGTTCATGGCAAAAAATGGCATTTAGCCGCTCTATCAATGGCATTTTCAATCGCTGTAAAACTAGTACCCATTCTAAGCTTACCCTTATTTCTAAACACATTAGGCTGGAAAAAAAGCATTCGATTTTATTTAAGTATTGGTGCGGTGTTTACACTCCTTTTTCTTCCTTTTCTAAGTGGTGATTTTTATGAAAATTACAGCGCCACTATTGGGCTTTGGTTCTCTAAGTTTGAGTTTAACGCCAGTTTTTATTACCTCTTCAAATGGGTGTTAGAAACCACAGCTAATGTGGCTCTAATTCAAGTCATGGGCTTGGTCGTTGCCAGTTATCTTGTGTTACAAACCTGCTTCTTTTTGATTCAGAAAAAGACGACAACAACAGCACTTATACAAAATACACTAGTGCTACTAAGTGGCTATTTTTTGATTTCAACTACAGTACATCCTTGGTACATTATTAGTCTGCTTTTGCTCTCAGTATTTACGAATTACAAATTCGCACGTGTGTGGAGTTATACCTTGATTTTTAGCTATTTTGCTTACCATCAATTTAGTGTGAACGAAACTTGGTATATGCTTTGTCTGGAACACGTTCCCGTTATTAGTATTTTGATATGGGAATTATACCATCAAAACTATGCTCAGAAATTAGAGCATCATTAAATTACTAACTTCTTGTTCTGTGAGGTGTTTCCAATGGCCTCTAGGCAAATCTTTTTTAGAAAGTGGCCCAATAGTGACACAATCCATTTTTACAATTTCATATTTAAAATGATCAAAAATCATTCTCAATATGGTATTCCCCGTATTTTTAATTTGGATACCAATTTCATTTTTGGGAGTGCCATCTATGTAACTTATAGCTTCTACTTCAACAAATTTCCCGTCGTGTTTAAAACCTTCTTGAATACTTTTTAGATGTTCAAATTTCAAGGGTTTATCCAATTCCATATGAAATAAACGTGTTACACCATGTTTAGAATTGGTAAACTTCGCATGCAATTGTTCATCGTTTGTAAAGAGAATTAATCCCAGTGAATTTCGCCCTAAACGTCCGATAGGTCTAATTTTTGCATCGGTAGCATTGGCCACTAAATCCATCACTGTTCGGCCTTTCCCTTCACTAGTTGTAGTTGCAAAACCTTTGGGTTTATTGAGCAATACATACGCTTTTTTCTCTGGGTTGATGCGTGCGCCATCAAAACGAACCTCATCATCCAAACGAACTTTGTATCCCATTTCGGTAATTACTTTTCCATTGACCATGACACTCCCAATACTGATGTGCATATCTGCCTCACGACGGGAACACATTCCCGAATTTGATATGTATTTATTCAGACGGATCTCATCAGGATTCGAAGTTGTCTTCGCTTTAGATTTAGAAGCCGTTGACTTTTTCTTAGTGTAAAACGTTTCAGGCGCCTTCAACTTTGATGGTCGAGATTTGCCAACACGTTTGTCTGATTTCTTATTATCTTTTGCCATGATTAATTTTTTGCAAATGTAACGCATTCATAGGCAATGCATCTAATTTTTTTGGTTATAATAGCTTTGAAAGAATAAGGCTAGGGTTTAATAATATAATACTAAAAACGCCTAACAAAATAAGTAGTTTTAACAGGTAATGAATACGCATGTACTGTTGTTGATGCTGAGCTAAAAACACTAACACTACAACTACCGATAGTAGGCTGACACTCAAATAAAAGAAATAATCCATTGTTCCTAGATCGAATGTAGTTAGCAAATACCAGGTTATTAGAATATTAATTGTAACCAAAATAACCACCATTAATTTTGCCACTTTTTCGCCATATACGACTGGAATTGTTTTATAATTCAAGGTTAAGTCGCCTTTTAAATTTTCTAAATCCTTAACCAACTCTCGCATCGATAAAACAAGGAATAAGTAAAATCCAAAAACAA
>Ga0206130_10004758_pt1 | contig 16529 bp, 15 predicted proteins | sample Helgoland_Spring_9_FD_148637 | JGI IMG/M metagenome (GOLD analysis project Ga0206130, IMG submission 148637) | Pelagic subsurface seawater microbial communities from Kabeltonne, Helgoland, North Sea - Helgoland_Spring_Bloom_20160512_1 | ecosystem: Environmental > Aquatic > Marine > Epipelagic ... | reverse complement strand
TGGAGCTTTTACGTTCTTTACAGAGTGAGTTCTCATTATCTTATATTTTCATAAGTCACGACCTTGCAGTTATAAAAGTGATGGCCGATTATGTTATGGTTATGAAAAATGGAAAGATTATTGAAGAGGGTGTTACTCAAGAAATTTTTGAAAGGCCGAGGCAAAATTACACAAAGAGCTTAATTACCAGTTCGTTTAATTTAAAAGAGCTTCTAAGCGAAGTTTGATACGACATCGGTTTTCATCAAGATTGGCTGAGTTGCCCGTTTACCATTTTCTCGATTTTTTCCATGACTTCATGTGTTGCCAAGATTTGCTGAACGGAGCCATTTGGTTCCCGGTCCTCTTCAATGGCGGAGAAGAACTCGCGCTGCATAAGTTCAATGCCATTTGTTACTGGGAAATCACCGGAGATATCGACAACATCGCCGCTGCCGGTTTTCATATCATCATAATAGGCCGTATAAGTACCGTTATCACAAATATATCGGAAGTTAGTCCCTAGCGGCCCTTCATTGTTAAACGACAAAGACAAATTGAGAACCTTGCCCGACGGCGTGCGCATCACAATGCCCATATCCATATAGATGCCGAGTTCTGGGTGAACCGGACCCGCGACGGCATAAACATCGGCAATCGGTTCCTGCGTTTGGTATTGAAATAAATCGATCGTGTGCGCTGAATGGTGCCACAAAAGATGATCTACCCAGCTACGAGGTTCTCCCAAAGCGTTCGTATTGGTACGGCGGAAGAACATTGTTCTTACCTGCATTTGTTGGACATTCAGGTCACCCGCAACGACCTTATTGTGAATCCATTGATGCGGGGGGTTAAAACGGCGTACATGGCCAACCATGGCTTTCTTGCCGGATCTATTTGCGACGTCGACCAAGCGGCGAGAATCTTCAATATTATCGGCCATAGGGATTTCTACAAAGCAGTGCTTTCCAGCTTCTAATGTCTGAATAGCCTGCGCGGCATGAATTTGAGTTGGCGTGACCAAAATGGCTGCGTCAACGTCATCTCTGGCCAATCCTTCTGACAGGTCCAACGACCAATGAGGGATGCCGCGTTCTTCCGCCATTGCTTTTGTCACAGCTTCATCACTTCCAATCAGAGAGACAACTTCTGCACCTTTGATGTTTTCAAGGGCGGCGAGGTGTTTGCGCCCAAAGGCGCCCGTTCCGCCCGCTATAAGTACTTTCATGGGTTATTCTCCAAAACAATATGCCCGAGCGCGGTATTGGATGCAGGGACGTGATAATGACGGTGTAATTCTTCGGGGGCGTTCAAGGCACCAAGCATGACAAGCCACATAACAAGTTCGATGCCCTCTGATCCTGTTTCGCGGAGGTACTCAATATGTGGTATAGCGCGCAGGCGCTGAGGATCTCCCGTTAAATCATCCAGAAACTTTTGGTCCCATTCCTGATTGATTAGTCCTGCGCGCGGGCCTTGTAATTGATGGCTCATACCGCCCGTTCCCCAAATTTGAACATTCAAATCCTCCGGGAAGCTTTCAACAGCGCGCGCAATGGCTTGCCCCAGACGAAAACAGCGATCGCCTGAAGGAATAGGATAAGTTACCACCTAGCTTGCGGTACATAACAATTGGCTCTCCGCAAATCTTTCTAGCGAGGGGCTTACTGGCAACTTCGCCGTCCCACGCAGCGATGTACCAACGATTGCGAATAAAACTCATCGTCCTTGCTCCTTTAGCAATGCGTCAAGTCGCGGATAGACTCGGCGGGCATTGCCTTCGAAAATATTATGGCGGACCTCAGGTGCTAGGCCAAGATTTTCGACGTAGCGCTTTGTGTCGTCAAAATAAAAGCCCGTTTGCGCGTCAGTGCCGCGTACAGCGCCGATCATTTCAGAGGCAAATAAAATATTCTTTGGATCAATCACGTTAAACAAAAGATCGATGCCGGGCTGATGATAGACACATGTATCGAAATAAACATTGCTCATCACATATTCATCAAGGGATGGCCGCTTCATCATATCCGCCAGGCCTCGATATCGTCCCCAGTGATAAGGCACTGCGCCCCCGCCATGTGGTATGATAAAATTAAGTTCAGGGAAATCTGCAAATAAATCGCCCGTCATAAGGTTCATGAAAGCATTTGTATCTGCGGCCATGTAATAGGAGCCTGTGGCATGAAGACAATCATTGCACGAGCCCGAGACATGAATCATCGCGGGAACGCGAAGATCTACCATTTTCTCATACAGGGGATACCAATAGCGATCTGTCAAAGGCGGCGCTGAAAAATGACCGCCGGAGGGATCTGGGTTTAAGTTGCACCCAACAAAGCCGAGCTGAGTCACGCAGCGTTCAAGTTCTTCAATGGCGTCTTCCAAGCCAACAGGTTTTTTGTCTCGTACCTGTTGCGGAAGCTGACAGACCCCGACAAAGTTCTCCGGAAATAAATCAACGCTGCGCTTGATCATATTATTGCAAGCGCGGGCCCAATCAACCGAAGTTTCACTATCCCCGATATGCGGCTCCATACGAGAGGCTCTCGGAGAGAAGATCGTAATATCAGCGCCGCGCTCTTGTTGTAATTTATATTGATTGTTGGCGATAATTTCGTGGAGTTCCGCATCCGGATATTCAGGTAGGGTTGGACGCGGCTGTGAAGGGTCAGCCAGGCGGTCCATCTGGGCCTTTCGGAAGTCCAAATGCGCTTGCGGAACTAGTGTTTGGTGGCCATGACAATCAATAATGAGGGTCATGGGAAGTCTCGTCGATGATCCATGAGTATAATTTAGCGAATTTATCACGCTAAGCCGAATTAGGAGTCTACATTTGGTATAAGAAAATGCTAACCAGTGATTATGGAATCATGGCTTTTTAATATCCGGCATTTACGCGCTTTTGTGAAAACCGTTGAGTTGGGTAAGCTCCAAGCCGCCGCGCGCGCCGTTAGTCTCTCACAATCTGCTGTGACCCAAGCCATTGCGAAACTTGAAAACCAATTAGATGTTCGCCTGTTTAATCGTCAAACTGAGGGCATGCAGCCTACTGAAGCCGCGCATCTGATTTATCCGCGCGCCCTCGACATCCTTAAACATATTGGACGCCGTAATGTTACCCATACGCAAATAAAAGCCTTCCTCGCGCTTGCCAGTGGCGGCAATTATGCGGAAGCATCACACTTGACAGGCCTGTCTACAGCCTCTTTACACCGCGCCATTCGTGACCTGGAAATCGTTTTGCGGCAAGACCTGACGAGACGACAAGGACGCGGGGTCATTCTCACAGATTTCGGCCTTATGCAGGCACGCCGTTTTGGACTGGCGGCGGCGGAACTGCGTCACATGATTGAGGATATCTCAACGTTTAAGGGTGAAAAGTCAGGCCGTGTCGCTATTGGCGCGATGCCGCTATGCCGTGCGCGTGTTCTACCGTCTGCTATCGTGCAATATCAGCAAAGCTTTCCTGATATTGACATAAAAATTGCCGAAGGCTCGTATATTGAGTTGATAGAGCCGTTACGAAATGGCGAACTGGATTTTCTAATTGGCGCGCTCCGCGACCCTGGTCCGGGACCTGACTTGATACAAACACCATTATTTGAAGATGCCCCGGTTATTGTAGCGCGCTCCGGTCACCCATTAGCCTCATCTGAATCTTTAAGTCCGTTGCCGGTACAGCTGTTGAGTGAGTATCCTTGGTGCGTCCCCAATAGCGGCGTACCGTTGCGGGAAAATTGGGAAAGTCTTTTTAAGGATGAAGGGCTTTCTGTGCCGCGTATCTCCGTTGAGTGCGGTTCTATTATCGCCAATCGTCAAATCTTGATTAAAACGGATTGCTTGACCATCTTATCTCCGGACCAAGTCGCTGTGGAATTGCAGGCGGGCTGGCTCAGAATTGTGTGTAAATTACCCCGCCGACTGAACAGAATGATTGGACTGACCCACCGCGAGGGCTGGAGACCAACAACGTCACAATCAAATTTTATCGATGAGCTGCGCTCAGTTTGTTAGCATCAATTCGTATTTTCTAATAGTAGGAGCTGAGTTCGAACTGGCATAAAGAGCTCTTAAAGATAATAATTCAAGTCAACTATTGAAGTGAGGGTAATATGGTTGACCATGTCGTTGTTCAGAACATTGACAGAGTAGACTTAAGGGTCGTTGATGGGTTGAGCACATCGGGTGTGGCAACGGTTTCAGAAGCTCAGGGCCGAACAGGCTGTATGAAGCCCTATATGCGGCCGATTTACCCGGGTGCGCGTGTGGCTGGCAATGCTGTCACTGTATCTATTCCTCCGGCTGATAACTGGATGATCCACGTTGTCGTTGAGCAGTGTCAAGAAGGTGATATTCTAGTTATTTCTCCGACCTCTGAATCCGATGCCGGCTATTTTGGCGATCTCTTTGCTACAGCGCTAAAGTTACGCGGCGTAAGAGGCCTTATTATTGAAGGAGGCGTGCGGGATTTAGCGGAACTTCAGGAGATGGATTTTCCCGTTTGGTCTAAATATGTTCACGGCACCGGCACTGTGAAGGAAAGCCTAGGCTCGATTAATGTGCCAATTGTCTGCGCGGGACAGGCGATTAACCCGGGCGATGTCATTGTTGCTGATGATGATGGGGTATGCGTTGTGCCGCACAACACGGCGGAGCAGGTTTTGAAAAATTCCCATGCGCGCGAGGAGAAGGAAGCTCGTAACCGCGCAAAATTTGCCGCAGGCGAGCTGGGTCTTGATGTCTATGGCATGAGAGAGCGCCTCAAAGACAAAGGGTTGAAATATATCTGATGTCTAAAATACAAGCACAACCCCCATCGGAAGGTGCGCGTGATGTTCACGCGAACCCGAAAGTGCCTGAGTTTAAGGTACCCAAAGGTGCTGTGGATGCTCACTGCCATGTCTTTGGCCCATCAAATAAATTTCCATACTCACCCATCCGCAAATATACCCCTTTTGACGCGCCTGCGTCCAAGCTCTTCTCTCTAAGAGACCATTTGGGCTTTGATAAAAACGTCTTGGTTCAGGCTAGCTGCCACGGTAATAATAATGACGCCATGGTCGACTGTCTTATGCGCTCAAACGGTAAAGCCCGGGGCGTTGCCATTGTCGACCCTGACATTTCTGACCAAGAGCTTGAACGCTTAGACAGAGTGGGTGTGAGAGGCGTGAGATTTAACTTTCTCAAACGTCTCGTCGATCCTACGCCAAAATCCGAATATCTGAAAATAGCCAAAAGAGTGGCCAAAATGGGCTGGCATGTTGTTGTCTATTTCGAAGCTGAAGATCTAGAAGACATTGCTCCATTTCTCGAGCAAATACCGACGATTGTTGTCATCGACCATATGGGCCGTCCCGATGTCAGCCTCGGCGCCGCGCATCAGCAATATAAACGGTTCGTAAAATTGATGGCAGATAATCCCAACTTTTGGGTCAAGGTTTCCTGTCCTGAACGCCTGACCATTGCAGGCCCGCCTTATGATGATGTGGTACCTTTTGCTAAAACATTGGTTCAGCGTTTTCCGGACAGGGTATTATGGGGCACGGATTGGCCGCATCCCAATATGAAAACGCATACGCCTGATGACGGACTATTAGTCGACCGCATTCCGAATATTGCGACAACACCGCGCCAACAGTTTAAATTATTGGTGCAAAATCCGATGCGGCTGTATTGGCCCAGTCATTCAACTGCGCAGGAGACGAGATGAACTCTATTCCCTGCATGTTCATGCGCGGCGGTACCTCAAAAGGGCCATTTTTTCTGGCTGAGGATCTACCGCAAGAAAAGGCGGCTCGTGATAAAGCGCTTTTAGTTATTATGGGCTCACCTGATGGCCGCCAGATTGACGGTATTGGCGGGGCGCATCCTTTGACAAGTAAGGTTGCTATTGTTTCGCGCTCAGAGCGCGATGGGGTTGATGTCGATTATCTGTTTTTGCAAGTCACGCCGGATACCGGGATGATTTCCGACGCGCAAAATTGCGGTAATATGCTTGCTGGGGTCGGTCCTTTTGCAATCGAACGTGGATTGGTCAGGGCACGAAATACTGAAACCACAGTTCGCGTTTATATGGTCAATTCTGACTCGCGAGCCGATCTCATTGTCCAAACGCCAAATGGTAATGTGACGTATGATGGCGATACCCGCATTGATGGTGTTCCAAAAAGCCATGCGCCAATTTTACAAAATTACTTTGGCACGGCGGGCGCGCAATGCGGTGCCTTATTGCCAACGGGACAGGTTATAGATGTGATAGACGGCACTGAGTGCACCTTGGTTGATAACGGTATGCCAAGCGTATTGTTGCGCGCCGCTGACTTTGGCCTATCGGATTACGAATCCCCTGAAGACCTGGAGAGTAATGAAGACCTAAAGGGGCGGCTGGAATTCATTCGGCTACAGGCAGGGACTTTGATGAATTTGGGCGATGTGAGTGATAAGACAATTCCCAAAATGTGTCTTATTGCGCCCCCAAGACAGGGGGGGATTATCTCCACGCGCACCTTTATTCCGCACCGCGTTCACCAAGCTGTTGGCGTGCTGGCGGCGGCATCAGATGCCGCCGGCTGTATGATTACAGGTAGCGTCGCGGAAGGTATGGCTGTTTTTGAAGACAATAATCCATGCCGGGTTGATGTTGAACATCCCAGCGGGGCTTTAACTGTCGAGCTCGAGTGGGAGGGCGACACGGTTATTCGTACGGCCCTCTTACGAACAGCCCGCAAGATTATGGACGGGACGGTCTTCCTATGAAGATTGCAATTATAGGATTTGGTGAAGCCGGACATATGTTCGGTCAGCATTTGTCACAGTACGCAGATGTCCATGCCTATGATTTAATCCAAAATGGTAAGATGAAATCCAAGGCGATTGCCGCTGGCGTGATCTTTCAGGATACGCTTTCGGAGCTGATGGTAGGGGCGGAGCTGGTTCTGAGTCTTGTAACAGCTGACCAAGCGTCGGCCGCAGCACGCCAAGCCGCAGTTTACTTACAGCCTGGTCAATATTATCTCGAAATGAACTCTGTAGCGCCCGTAACCAAACAGAATAATGCCAAGCTATGTCCCGTCCTTGTTGATATTGCGATTATGGCGCCCGTCTATCCTTTGAAAGCTGCTGTTCCCTTGCTCTTGTCGCATGCTGACGGTGATGAAGTCTCAAAAAAACTCTTAGACTTAGGGCTGAATGTGAGATGCGTTGGCACGGCGATAGGACGAGCAGCAGCAATTAAAATGTGCCGCTCGGTTATGATTAAGGGGATGGAGGCGCTAACGCTGGAATGTTTTCAAACGGCGGCATTTTACGGCGTTGAAGATGAGATTAAATCGTCTTTGCATGGCAGCTTTCCCGGTATGGGCTGGGAGCAAGACCGGGTTGATTATTGGTTTGAGCGTGTTGGCACACATGGCGTTAGGCGGGCCGAAGAGATGAGAGAGGTGGCTAAGACGGTCAAGGCCGCAAATGTGAAAAGCGAAATGTCGAAAACGGTCGCCGATACTTTTGGTATTTTTATGAGCAATCAAGACGAAAACATATAAGAAAAATTGGTGCCCAAAAGGGGCACTGAACCCCGTATAATCCGCATAAGCCGGAAAAGAGCCATAAAGTTGCGGTTTTAAGGGAGGTAATTAAAAGAAATTACAGGGTTTAGGGACGTTTACGGATAGCAAGTATAGGAATTAGTGGTGCCCCCACACGGACTTGAACCGCGGACCCCCTGATTACAAATCAGGTGCTCTACCAGCTGAGCTATAGGGGCACTTTAAATTAAAGTGAGGGCTCTTTAGCCTCGTAGTTAAACTGTTGCAAGATAGAAAATACGTTATCTATAAAATTATATATTAACTTGATCTCAGAATAAACATTCTTTCGGATGAAAACTTATATTTTATTTTTCGAATTGTTATAAATTTTGCTATTTAAGGAAATCGACACTTGCACGATATCATTGTAGCGCTAGTAGTTGTTAAATATGTCAAAAATTTTAATAACTTCTGCGCTCCCATATATAAATGGCGTAAAACATCTTGGCAACTTAGCGGGTTCGATGCTGCCAGCCGATGTTTATGCACGTGCAATGCGCCTTTTAGGTCACGAGGTTTTATATATTTGTGCAACTGATGAGCATGGAACGCCAGCTGAACTTGCCGCGCAAGTTGAAGCTGAGGAGACTGAAGCTTATTGTGATGCTATGCATGAAGCCCAAAAGTCAGCAGGAGATAAATTCAAATTATCATATGACTATTTTGGTCGATCCTCATCTGTAAGCAACCACAAGTTAACACAATATTTTGCGAATATTCTTGAAGAAAAGGGCCTCATTGAAGAACGTGTATCTCAACAGGTATATTCCAATGCTGATGGTCGTTTCTTACCTGACAGGTATGTTGAAGGTATTTGTCCTAACTGTGGATTTGAGAAAGCAAGAGGAGATCAGTGTGATAGTTGCGGAAAATTACTTGATCCAATTGATTTAATTGAACCTTATTCAGCTGTTTCTGGTTCCAAAGACGTGGAAATAAGGGATACAAATCATCTCTACTTAAAACAGTCATTACTTTCAGGTGATTTACTAGATTGGGTTAACAAGGCGGAGGGGTGGCCTCACTTAGCAACTTCAATAGCCCACAAATGGCTTGCTGAAGGCCTTCGTGATCGTTCAATTACTCGAGACTTAAAATGGGGCATACCTGTTTTAAATGCAGATGGGTCCAAAAGAGAAGGTTTTGAGGGAAAAGTTTTCTATGTATGGTTTGATGCGCCAATAGCATATATTGCAGCGACCCAAGATTGGGCTGAAGAAAACGGAAAAGACTGGAAAAGCTGGTGGAGAACAGATGCAGGTGCAGAAAATACTAAATACGTTCAATTTATGGGAAAGGATAACGTAGCATTTCATACTCTTTCTTTTCCTACTACTATCTTAGGTTCTGGTGAACCTTGGAAGTTAGTGGACCGCCTAAAGGCTTTTAATTGGGTAACTTGGTATGGAGGGAAGTTTTCAACTTCTCAAAAGAGAGGTGTCTTTATGGACCAAGCACTGGATATAGCGCCTTCTGATTATTGGCGATGGCATTTAATGGCGAATGCTCCCGAAAGCTCTGATACAGCTTTTACTTGGGAAGAGTTTCAATTATCTGTAAATTCAGACTTAGCAAACGTGTTAGGAAATTTTGTAAATAGAATAACTAAATATGCATGTGGAAAATTTCAAGGAAAAGTACCAGAGGGTGGTAAGATTACTGCTGCTGAAGAATGGTTATTAAAAGAACTTAACCAGAGAATACCTTTGCTTATAAGTTTTTATGAAAAAAGAGAATTTCGTAAAGCTATGTCTGAAACGAGGGCTATATGGGCAGCTGGTAATGAGTATTTAACCCAAGCAGCTCCTTGGACACATTATAAAACTGACATTAACCAAGCTGCAATGGGTGTACGTGTTGGTTTGAATTTAGTATCTTTATTTGGTATTTTAGCACAGCCTATAATACCGGACGCAGCATCTAAGATATTAGATGCGATGAATATTCCTGAAAATAACCGATCTTGGAATTTTGGGTCCTCTGAAACCATTGCTCATTTAATCGATGCTTTACCTTTCGGTCACGAAATAAATTCGCCTGATGTACTTTTTACAAAAATTGAAGATACTGATGTCGAAATTTGGGCTGAAAAATTCAAGGGTAATGATTAAAGCCTACCAGCACTAAATTCTTAATTACTAGGTTTGCTTTGTGCTTGTATTTCGAGATAATATCGTATTAAAAAAATAATGCTCAGATAAAAAAGGCGGCTAAACGATGAACTTTAAAGAAATATGTTTTGGATTTACAGTAATGATAATGAGTAGCTGTTCAGTTGCAGTTGAAGATATACAAGTAGATGAACCAGAACTATTATCAGTACCCGCTGAGATACCAGCTCTACCAGATGGTGCTTACTTGCTCTCAAGTGTAACCGTCACTGAAGGTAGTGAAATAAGTCAATTAAAGAGAAAGCAAATAAAAATTTATACTAATGGTCGTTTCATGTATGCTTTTAATAATGCCCTAACTGAAAACATAGATGTTGGGGCTGGAGATGCAACTTGGTCGAACGGAGTAATGATTGAAGTTCCTAGGGTAAATCACGATGGCCCAGTTTCAGGTTATAGTTTTGATGTAGATATTGAACAAACTGAAAACGGTTTTGAACAAACTATCATTGGTATGAAATACGAAGATGGCCGTGTTCTTGATATGGTAGAGCAGTGGGACACTGTTTCTAGAGATATATCAGAGTACGACGGACTTTGGAAACTTAAAAGCCGGTCACCTGCAATATCCGGAACTGATGATTCTACGATCTATAATGAAACTAAGATGATTGGTGGAGGTCACTTTATTTGGCTGAATAATGTTAGATTTCAGAATGAAAAATCTCAAAATTTTGGGTTTGGTTCATTTAGCGTTGATGAGTCAGGAACTGCTGTTGAAACAGCTATGGTAAGTTCTATGTCTGATTATGAGGGCTCTGTGAACGAAATAAAAATCGAATTAATTGACGACAATACTCTGCAGCAAACTCATGTCGAAGGCAAAACTAGTATTACTCAAATATATGAAAGAATGTAGTCGATTATCTTGTGCTAATTGAATAATTTATTTTGTAAACTTTAGGTTTTTTTCTTCAAATTTTTTTCTTGGATTACGAGACAGGTATGTACTGACAATTATAAGAAAAATACCAAATATTGTTGTGTAACCTATAAGGGTGTTGAGGTTATTATTGTTAGTAAAGTCTACTATGAGCCACGAAAGACCCCAAAGTATTGCAAAAATAAATACAAGATTTCCGTTTGACATGTATGTAATTTTTACTGCCCAGATTAACGCTAATACAAGCACAAAAATATTAGTTGTTGTGTCATAAAGTGATGTACCAAAGGCTATGTTAGCTATTGGCGCCCAATTTAAAAAAATAGCTAATGAGGTCCATCCCGCGATAAGACTAACAGGAATGAAAACCCAATACTTTTCAGATGCATCTATGGCTGTTGAGTTATCAGATAATATAACCATGGATTTTGTAAGACAATAGACGGTTGGAATGAATATTACAGCTGTTCCCAACAGAGAAAAATTTGGAGACCCCCATGCTGAAAAAATAGACCACAGGCAGACACCTAAAAATCCTACGCCTGTGTACCATCCAATTTTGCGATAAATCTCCCTTTTACGATTAACCTTGAAGCCTTGGACAATTGAATACCCTATGCACCCTATGAAAATTGGGAGCCATATTGAAAACGCAATGCCATATGGCACCAAAAGGCTATCGTTGGCTTCAGAGAACTCTTTTGCCGTTCTACCATAATTAGAAATTTGAGGAATTGATGACAAAATCCACATTAATGGCGCGGTTATGATATTTAGCCATTGTCTTAATTTATCTAAATTTAAAATTTTCATGAATTTATTACGAAGCAAATTTGAGAAGAGGGCAAATTAGTAAAAAATTTCTATTTTTCTCAAAAATAAAGGGACAATGGTAGATTAGTCGTGTTATTATATTTGAAACTTGAAAGGACTTCCATGCAAATTCAAATTTTCTCTAAAGGTATAGATGTTTCAACACCACTCCGTAATCGTATCACGGGAAGATTAGAGGAAATGATTGATAAATATATTCACCGCGAGGGCGAGGCCCAAGTTTCAGTTAGTAAAGAAGGTTCTGGGTTTAAGACGGTTTGTTCGATACATTTACCTTCAGGTGCAACTATGGAGGGGCAGGGAGTGGCTTCAGATGCTTACGCTGCATCAAATGAAGCACTTGAACATATAGAGAAACGTTTGCGAAGGTATAAACGACGGTTAAAAGATCACAGTAAGCAAGCTAAAGCTAAAAATGGTACAATGTTTGTTTTGGAAAACCCAATAACTGACAACTCTGAAGACGATATGGAGTATAATGGAAATACGGAGCCCCTAGTAATAGCTGAGAAATCAAGCAAAATAAGAACACTTACGCCTGGAATGGCCGCCTTTGAATTAGGGTTAGCAGATAATGGCGTAGTTGTCTTTAATAACGCAAGACATGGCGGACTTAATGTAGTGTTCAAGCGTTCAGATGGGAATATTGGGTGGATTGACCCTTCAATTGACAATATTGGGTAATAGAAAAAATAATCTTATTTTCATTACTATGTAATGAGATAGTTATATTTTGTTTGTGTTGACCTCTCATTACTTTGGGTTTAATGGGCGGCTCTAGCTTTGAAGCTTGTTAGTGCCTTTATAATTTATTGAAAGAATGCGAACTTAAATAATGAGTAATGATAATTTATTTCATGGAAGCAATATTCTCTGTGACTTGAACGTTACCAGTAAGAAACAGTTATTGCAAGAAATGGCCACTAAGCTTCTTAAGTCGAGAAAATTGAATAATGCCGGTATTGCCTGCCGTGATATAGTTGTAGCTGCAATGGAGAGAGAGCGACTTGGTTCAACTGGTGTTGGTTCTGGCGTTGCTCTACCGCATGCAAGAATTGAGGGAATAACTGAAGTACACGCAATATTTGCAAGGCTTGAAACACCCATTGAGTACGACTCAATTGATGAGAGACCTGTTGACTTAGTAACTCTCTTGTTAGCTCCAAAAAATGCTGGTGGAGCCCATTTGCGAGCTTTAGCAAAAGTTTCTAGAACATTACGCAAGCCAGATATGCGTCAGAGGTTAAGGGCTGCTCCAAATGAAGAAAGTTTGTTAACAATATTGGCTGAAGATCGTAGCGCTACAGCGGCCTAGCGTGCAATTGAATTAGGCAACTATTTGTCTATGAATTAAGCCTGCTCTTGCAAGATTATTTATAGAGTTTATATTTCCTTAAATGTTAAGTAATTTATAACAAAGCTTATAAAATGAACGGATCAAAAAATACATATTTAAACTCTCTGGGGTTTGCTAAAGCAAATTCTGATACACGTGTTGTTGTTGCAATGAGCGGCGGCGTTGACAGTTCTGTTTGTGCCGCTTTATTGGCTAGCGAAGGATATGATGTAATTGGTGTAACTCTACAATTATATGATCACGGAGAAACAATTAAAAAAGCTAAAGCATGTTGTGCTGGACAAGATATTTATGATGCTAAACGTGTAGCAGAAATGATGAATTTTCCTCATTACGTTCTAGATTATGAAGATAATTTTCGCGAAAAAGTCATAGAGAATTTTGCGGATACTTATCTCGCTGGTTCCACACCAATCCCATGTGTGCGTTGTAATCAAACAGTAAAGTTTCATGACCTTTTAGCAGTTGCCAAAGATTTAGGTGCGGATTGCATGGCGACTGGACATTATATCAAAAGAATAATGGGCACTGAGGGAGCGGAACTTCACAGAGCTCATGATCATGGAAAAGACCAAAGCTATTTCTTGTTCGCAACAACAAGAGAGCAACTCGATTATTTAAGATTTCCATTAGGAAGCTTTAGTAAGTCTGAAACACGGTCTCTAGCTGTTAAGTTTGGTCTTAATGTTGCAAGTAAACCTGATAGCCAAGATATTTGTTTTGTACCAACAGGTAAATATACGGATGTAATAGAAAAAATACGTCCTTTATCTGGTAAACCCGGTAATATTGTTCATCTTAATGGTCAAGTATTGGGTAAACATAGAGGCATAATGTATTACACGATAGGTCAACGCCGCGGCCTTGGCTTGCCAGATGGTTCCGGGGAAGACCCTCTTTTTGTGATAAAAATAGATCAGAACACAAACCAAGTTATTGTTGGCCCAAGAGAAGCTTTAAAGCGCAAAAAAATATGGCTTGAAGACATTAATTGGCTTGGTAAGGGGGAATATAATAAAAACCTTGACGGGTTCCAACTGCGAGTAAAAGTACGGTCTACGCGTTCACCGGTACTTGCTACTTTTTTGCTTGAGGGTGATGAAATTATAGTCGAGCTAGATCAGCCGGATGAAGGAATATCGCCCGGTCAAGCTTGCGTATTCTACAGTGCAGAAAGTTCTGCTAAAAGAACACTCGGCGGAGGTTGGATAGTTAAAACACAATGAATTACTATATTGAAATTACATTAATTTTATCGTTTATATTTTTCATACTTTGGTTATTTTCTAATAAGCAAATAAAAAAATATAGAGAAAAGAAGAATAGACTAAAACTTAAAATAAATCGAAAAAACTTATAAATTAGTGACCGCCACCTAAGCGGCCTAACCTAACCTTATAGTCTACAGCGACACCATATTCTGGGTCATCATCAGAATCTATCATTAATTGCCCCGCCCGTTTTAGTAGTTTATGACAGTCCCGCGTAAGATGTCTTAACCGTACTTCTTTTCCTGATTGCGTATATTTAGCTGCAAGTACCTCAATTGCTTGGAGGGCTGATTGATCAACGACACGGCTATTCTTAAAATCAACTATTACGATATTTGGATCATCTTTTATTGTGAATAATGAACTAAAAACATCAACTGAGCCAAAAAACAAAGGGCCTTCTAGCATGTAAATTTTAGTATCTTCGTTAATTTCAGTATTAACATTAATGCGTCGAGCTGCATTCCATGCATATGCTAAAGCTGATACTATTACACCTACAATTACTGCAATCGCTAAATCGTGCCAGACAGTTACAATTGTTACTAAGATGATCACAAGAGCATCAATAGTTGGAATGCGGCGCATAATTGAAAAAGATTGCCAAGCAAATGTACCTATTACTACCATAAACATTACCCCAACAAGAGCGGCCAATGGTATTTCTTCAATAATGTGTGATCCAAACAATATGAAAAATAACAGAAACAATGATGCTGATATACCTGAAAGTCTAGTTCTGCCACCGGACTTCACATTTATCATAGATTGGCCAATCATTGCGCAGCCACCCATACCGCCGAAAAATCCAGTTACAGTATTGCTTATGCCTTGGGCAACACACTCTTGTGATGCTCCCCCACGTTCTTCTTTTATCTCCCCTACTAAATTCAATGTCAGCAAACTTTCTATAAGTCCTATTGAGGCAAGTATTAATGAGTAAGGCAGTATAATTCTTAGAGTATCTAAATTGAAGGGTACATCAGGAATATGAAAGACAGGCAATCCTCCCTCGATAGATGACATGTCTCCGACACGAGGAACATCGATTCCAAATATGATTACTAAAGCCGCAACTATACCGATTCCTGCTAATGGTGCTGGTATAAAGAGAGTAATTTTTGGTGTAACCCAAATTATAAACATTGTAAGAGCTACCAAACCTAACATTAAGTAAAGAGTTATACCGCTCATCCAAGTTCCGTGGAGCATATTAAATGGTCCATGTGTTTCACCTGCTGGAGCGGGTATCGTTTGAAATTGAGTGAGTTGTGCCAAGAAAATTACAATAGCAAGTCCATTTACAAAACCTAGCATTACTGGGTGAGGAACTAGCCTAATAAATTTTCCTAGCCTCAAAATACCTGCGATTATTTGCATTATACCCATTAAAACTACGGTTATAAATAAATATTCGACCCCATGCTGAGCAACCAATGCAACCATTACAACAGCCAAAGCCCCTGTTGCGCCGGATATCATACCAGGCCTTCCGCCGATACATGCTGTAATAAGGCCAACAATAAATGCTGCATATAAGCCTACTAATGGTTCAACTCCAGCAACAATCGCAAAAGCTACTGCTTCAGGAACAAGTGCAAGAGCTACTGTCAATCCAGATAATACTTCAACTTTTGTTCGATTAAAATCAAATGTGAGCGGGCCATGACGCCGCCTCGCTGGTATAGAGATTTTGTTAGCAAATGTAGATAGTGTTGAGCGGATCAAGATAGTGCTTCCAATTTATTTCTATTGTGATGCGCGCATGTATACTCAGTCGGTAAATTGTTCAAGTCATGTTTCAACTTGTTCGATTACTAAAGTTGATTAACTTTTCCTTAAGTGTGCACAAATCTCTCCATGCCTCTCTTTTAAGTAAAGGTTGTTTCATTAATAGAGTTGGGTGGTAAATTGGTAATGCAATTATTTCTTTATTAGAAAAATTAACTTTTTGCCATTGACCTCTATTCTTCATAATTGTGGTAAGTCCTGTAAGGGCTTGGAGTGAAACACCTCCGACTAAAAGTAATATAGCTGGAGATACTAGTTCAATATGCCGTTTCAAGAATGGAATACAAATATTAAGTTCTTCGTCCGAAGGTTTTTTATGAGTAGGTAATTTCCAGTTAATAGCAGTTGTTATATATGTATTGTCTTCAGTTTGGTTTATCGAGGCAAGCATTTTGTCAAGTAATTGTCCTTCAGGCCCTACAAATGGCTGACCAGTTTTATCATCATAGTTACTTGGACTGTCGCCTATCACCATCAAGTTAGCTTTTGGATTTCCTCTAGAAAACACACATTGTCTTGAATTATCAGTAAGGGCAGCACTTTCAAAATCACCCATATAAATCTTTAAATCATCGAGGTTTTTTATTTTTTTTAAGTCTTTTTGAACTCTATCATTTGTTTTTATTGGTTTTTTTTGTATCTCTACTTTTTTTTCAA
>Ga0206130_10004756_pt1 | contig 16532 bp, 21 predicted proteins | sample Helgoland_Spring_9_FD_148637 | JGI IMG/M metagenome (GOLD analysis project Ga0206130, IMG submission 148637) | Pelagic subsurface seawater microbial communities from Kabeltonne, Helgoland, North Sea - Helgoland_Spring_Bloom_20160512_1 | ecosystem: Environmental > Aquatic > Marine > Epipelagic ... | reverse complement strand
GGCTGAGCTGGTGGGCACACCGTCTTCGGCTGGGGTGTTGAATGACAGCGGGTACTACTACGTCCGCAGTCGTGTGAAGCACTTCACGTGGCAAAAGCCCGAAGTGATTGATCGTCAGGTTGTTGCTGTGAGTTTCAATAACGGGGGCATCGTTGAAAACATCGGTCGCTACACGTTGCAAGACGGGGCTGTGATCCCCTTGGCGCGTCGTATCACACGTAACGGTCAGGATGTGAGCTTTATCAAGAGTATCCTATCGAAAGTTGGCGGTTTCTCTGCGGCTGATGTGATCAATTAAGCTCCACTGTATGGCGTCATCCCGTGGGTGACATCGCAAAACTGTAGATATTGAATAGTCACATTGGCGTTCTCAATGACAATGACGCCGAGACGCGGTGCTTTTTGTGCTTGCTCGAAGCTATCCCATGTCCAAGCGGATCTAGGGACAGCGGCCTGAAATGAGACTGCGCCCAATGTCGCGTAAGGAATCCCATGGATCACGTCCGAACAAGGCCGATGAACGTGTCCCATGAACAAGTGTGTCACGTTTTGATGGCGTGCGAAGGCACCACTTTATACCTCTATTTTCGATAAAAACATAGATTATCAGTTATAATCACCGATATGGGGTCATTTTACGGGAACGCTTTGCAGTGTTTCGAAGTTCTCGAAGGTTGGCTACGCAGCATCGCTTCACAAGGTTGATTCCGTCAGAAACGTCCCTGTATGGTCAGTCAAAAGCGTCGAAAACGAACCTAACACAGAGAGCCAATAGACCTTTTAGTGACATGGCCGTGCGGCCTTAAGCGAATTTTGGTGTCTGTGGTCACCTTTCGATGACTGGTGTAACTTCGAAATTCCCCATTTCCAGAATTGGATCGAACGCAGCATCAAGCTGCTCAAAGGTATCGGCCTCAAGTATCATAAAAGCTGTATGCTCAAGTCGGTTGGAATAGCTTCCATGTACTTTGATCCCATGATCGCTAACTTTTGCTAATGTATCCCTGAATAACGGAAATTTCTCTGGATGGTGCGCTTGGCAGGTGGAATAATCATGCGTGAGTTTTACCATGAATAACATTTTTAATCTTCCAATAACTACGGACGGCTGTCGAAAAAAAGTTCAGGTAGTGGAGGCGGCGGCGTACTCACATCTAATCCATGAACTTCGGCGGCAAATTCAGCAAATTCAGGGGGCATTGTAGACATGATTTGTGCCCAACTCGCAGCAGGATCGTCACCTTCCATGGTAATAATAAGAAAATCACCAGCTGGTGTATGCTGTAAGAATGATCGTTCATGAACACCTGCTGCCTCTCGTGAGTTTGCAAAGTCGGGTGTAGCTTTTACCTGGTCCATCATCGCTTTCCACTTGTCCATTTTGCCCGGTAAGATTGGCATGCACACAGCTAATATTGGCATTTTCTTCTCTCCTTGCTTATGTTTTAAATCACTTGATTGGTGTCGCCCCAGTTTCGACACGAATTATTTTCCCATCTTTTATGTGATTAACCACCAGCACAGCTTCAGATGTCCCATCTGGAAACTTCATGAACGAATGCTCAACCATGATTTCATCATTTTCATAAAGACATCTCTGATCATGGAACTGCAGAGCGTCGCTTTGCATCATTTGAGTCAGCGTTGGAGTCCAATCTACCTTACTAATTTCAGTACCTGATTGATGGCGGACAAACACGAAGTCTTCATGCAAACAGGCTAAATACATATCAATATTTTTGGAATCTTGCGCGGCCTTAATTTTTCCATACAGCGACATCGCTACTCTCCCCACATCCCTGCAAATTCGTAAACAACGGCACGACTACCACCTACACACCAAGCATCGTGATTAGGTGAAATGGCGTAAGCATCACCAGCAGAGTAGGTTGCTTCGGAACCATCGTCACAGATGCAATGGATCGTACCTTCAATGATTATACCAGTGTGTGTTGCTTGACAGCTGGGGGTCCCAACTATCGGTTTAATATCAGTGGACCATTTCCAGTCTGGTGCCAGTGTCAGCTTCATTACGCGCTGACCCAGAACGTTTACTGCCTCCATCCGAGCGTTGGGCATTTCCTTGGATTCGTCAGCCTGTGTTGCAAAACTTTTAACTTCAATTGGCATACTGATACTCCTTATTTTGCGTTTAATCGAACAATTTGGGATAAAATAATGCAGACTATTGCTATTTAGTTTATCCCAATTTGTTGTGCGTTACCGAGTGAAAGACTCTCCACTCATCTGTGTGATCACTGTAGATTCCAAGATAGCGCCTGCGGCGGCTCTTTTTGCCTTGAGTTCCTCATGGCCACCAAATGCTTTCATAGCTTCGAGAGATTCAAAGTCGATTATGACTGTTAACTTGTTGTCATTATCTTTCTCAGTTCCGGCGAAAACAAGCTTCCCTCCAAGCGCATTTAACGTTGCCTCATTCTCGTAGAACATATCTTTCCAAGGTTGAAACCCATGAGACAAATCCTGAGTTAGTCTTACTATCATGTCTGGTACTCCCGTGTTGTTAGCCGCTCAGTTGAGTTTCTGAGCTATGTACTGTTCAATTATTTAAAGGACTAAGCCTCCATACAGCAAAGCGGTGCATAAGAAGGCAGTTAGCCAAGCACCGGTTCTGAGCCAAGCGATCCCAAAAGCATAAAGTGTGACATATGCAATTCGAGCTAGCAAAAACGTAAGCATTATCTGAGCAGTCAAATCATTAGCTGCATCGTATAGGTGGGTCATCAAAACCGCAGGGGTGATTAAAGCGAGTGCAAAAAGTGAGTTATTAGTTGCGCGCTCCAATCGTCCGGCAAGGCCTGTTAGAATGAGATTTTCGCGATTGCCGGCAAGCGTTGATAAGCCAACCTGCTGTGCTGCGGCCAAGACCTGCGTCAAGGTAACTATAATGGTGAACGAGCCATAGAGCGCGAGATAAAGTATAGAGCTTGGCAAGTTGTTAACCTCCGTTGAGCGTGTTTCTTCTTGATCGAAGAGCCATCAGAAATCGTTGTGGTTTAACGCATATTGAAACCGGTAAGCCATCGAGGCTTTAGAGTAACGGTAGGCTTTAAAGCTACACCACTAATGTTGACACCGTGCGGATGGACAATCTAGTCTGTATATCAAAGTGGTTCGGGTGCTAATATGCTAAACATAAACATCGTAGAAAAGGAGATGTGCCCGATTGGGCTCGCGGGGTATCTGCTAGTTGATAAATGGGTTCCTGTAATTATCCGTGACATAGCGTTGTTTGACAGGCGAGGCTTCAACGAGATTTTGAAAAATAATCGTGAAGGAATTTCTTCGGCATCGCTCTCTTCACGCCTGCAATACATGGTGCAGCTGGACCTATTGAATGTCCAAAAATCGGTCGATCATGCTCAGAAGAAACTTTATTTCCTTTCTGAAGCAGGAATAGCTTTCGTGCCTATTCTGTTTCACTTGGCTAGTTGGACTGCCGAATTTAGAAACCCAGCGCCGGACGTTGTTGAACTCACCAGCCCATTTCATTCTGCAAAAGGTGACTTGCAAGAGAAGTTAATTGATCGATTGCGCCAGATTCATGTGACTAAGACAATGGAACCAACGCCTCTTTGGTGGCTGGCGGACAAGCTCTAAATTTGCAGTTACATTCGGTAGGGGTTCGAAAATTTCAGCTTGGGCACTGACGTGGTAATCTCCCTATTTTCATTGGGGTCCAGCGGTAGAATCTACGCGGCTGCTTTCAGTTTCATTGCGGGTGAGATGCCGCCGATGCCCATGTTGGGTCGCTCGTTGTTGTAAGTCCAGAGCCATTGTGTGGCCTGATGTAGGCTGGAACACCGCGCAGGATGAACAGGTCCGTGAGAGCATCGATGACCTCAGTCGAGTTGAGCTTTCGTTTCACCCTGATCGCGATGCATTCCCGGCTGTGTCCTGTGGTGCCCCTAGATTTGTAGACGGATTGTTTGGTAATTTTGGCACCAAGGAGAGGCGGATATTAACAAGGAATACGGTTTACAGACGAGTTTAAACAGCACGCTGTGGCGCAGGTTGTTCAGCGTGGTTATGCGGTCAGCGAAGTGGCTGAGCGGTTGGGGATCAGTACCAAGTCGCTTTCTACGTGGAAGTCGCAGTTTGCGAAGTCGCCTCGTGTCAGATCGGAGGTTGCGGATCAGGCCGCTGAGATCTGGCGGTTGAAGCGCGAACTGGCACGCGTCACCGAGTAGCGCACCGTTCTAAAAAAGGCGACCGCGATCTTCGCGCGCGCGTCTCAGTGAAGTACGCGTTTATTGAGGCTCACCGTACAGAGTTTTCTGTTCGGTAAATGCGTCGAGTGCTGATGGTCCATTTCAGCGGGTTCTATGCATGGCTTAAAGAACCGTTAAGCCAGCGTGTGCTTGAAGATGCTCGTCAGACGGAGTTGATCCAGCAGGCATGGACAGATAGCGGTAAAGTCTATGGATATCGCAAATTGGCAGACGACCTGCGCGATGCTGGCGAGACCTGTTCAGAGAACCGTGTGGCACGTTTGGCCGGCTTCGCAGGCATTGCAGCGCAGATCGGATACAAACGTCAACCGAGGCGGTTCGGTGGCAAGCCATCGGTTGTCGCGGACGCGACGCTGGATCGGCAGTTCGAAGTTGATGCCCCTGACCATATTTGGGTGATCGACATTACCTACATCAGGACCCATGAAGGCTGGCCGTACCTCGCTGTGGTCATCGGCCTATTCACAAGGCGTGTCGTGGGCTGGTCGATGCAGTTTCGCATGACAACCGACCTAGCTCTACAAGCATTGCTGGTCGCCGTTTGGCGGCGCAAACCAAAGCATAGGTTCTTGATCCATTCTGACCAAGGTTCCCAATTCACTGGCAAAGAGTGGCAATCGTTTCTCAGTAAACACAATCTGGATGCCAGCATGAGTAGCCGAGGGAATTGCCATGATAACGCAGTCGCCGAGAGCTTAATTCATTTGCTGAAACGGGAACGCATCAGACAGTGGACGTACACCACGCGCGACGCATCAAGGCAAGACGTGTTCGATTACATCGAGATGTTCTACAATCCGATCCGCAAGCACACCAACAACGGCATGCTGTCGCCAGTTGACTATGAAACAGAACAGAGGAAAATGAATGAGGCAGGCGTCTAGGAAACTAGAGGCACCTTAACTATACGAATGGGAACGCTTCTAAAACTTCACTAGACCGCACGGCGCACACAACGGCCAAACCCCTTACGAAGTTCTCAGAGACAAGCTAAAGTAGCAACACGAGTGTCCCGAAGCACTCATACAAACCAACCAAGAGCTAAAGTGCTCGAGCCGCTTTGAAGTCTAACTTTATATGACGGCTGTATTGCTAAGTGGAAATAAGTGTATGAAAAATATATCAATGATTTTGGCATGTATTTTCTTAGTATGTTCAAGTGCATATGCGTCGTCGCCCGAAGTTAAGAACGTTCAATATTTACTCAATCAAATAGGCTTTAATGCGGGTAAGGAAGATGGCTTATATGGGAATACCACTAAGACAGCACTCGTTGATTTTTATGAATCTCAGGGAAAAATATTTGACGGTAGCGCCGATCAAAACGAAATTTCTGATTTAATATTAGAAAATTCGAAATTTATGCCAACAAAAAGTAAAATTACATTTTCAAATTTTTACTACACTAATAAAATAAAATCATGCAAGGCTATGGGGGCAAGAAGTTTCAAAGGTAGTTACAATGTCAAGAAAGTAGAGGGCCTTATTGGCTATGACTGGCCAACAGATCATGACCAAAATAGTAACTCTCGGGACGTGATGCATCAAAATATTACTCAACCAATTAAATTTTTATTACAGGCTACACATAACGCGATTTCAGAAAATGATGTGGCGTCAATAGATATAGCCACCAAACTTTTAGTTAGAATTGCAGAAGCGGACACGCTTTACGATAGCATAGGGTACATAGCTGTTAAACAAAAACCGCGATGCTACGCAAACGGTGATTATAGATCAAAGTGTTGGTACCATGAATATGAATTTGCGCGAGGTGTCTTTTCAAATTTCATGATAGCGGCTCTTTGGTTGCGAGAAGAACTGACCCCACGTGAATTTGAATTGGTAGATCGGTATATAAACAAAATGTATGATAAATTTCTTCGCCCAATCGAGTTTAAAGAACAGGAGCAAGGACTTTATCAAATGGCGAATGGAGGCCTTTCAATTTTGATTTATGCTTCATGGATGAACGACAAAGACCTTGCTGCTAAAGAAATCAAGTTTAGGTTTAGAGAGTTAAATCGAATAATTTTTTCAGATGGCTATATTAACAATAATTCTTTTAGAGGTGTGCGTTCTCAATGGTACCATTCATATGGTCTAGATATTGCCTTAGGGTATGTTTATATAGCTGAACTTTGGGGAGCTGAAACCCCCGAGACGTTGCGTTACAAGTTGGTTAACTCAGGTAAGATAGCAAATCTTGCTATAACAGATTGGCAAAAGTTTAAGAGTAGAAAATTCACTGGTCCAAACCGTAATGCTTTAAAAGGAAAGGAGCATGCAATAAAACATACCCACCAAATGGCAATTTCGATCGATAAACTAATGCTTATCGTCACTGGCGTTAAATTAGAAAATGACCCAATTTACCTCAGGAAACGCGAATATCACGCAAAGGATGGGATCGATGATTTGATTGGGTTTAATGCAAACTGTATTTAAACCACATTCCGCCCTTGGCGGTAAACTATCCGCTGTGATCTACTGGCAGTGAAATTAAGCGGCCAACCCCGATCAGCAGGTACAAAGAGTAGCTTAAATTACGCCAAAATTCCACCTTGTAATGCAGTTTGAAAGTCAGTTCCCACAAGAAGAATCTGGGGCTATTTCTGCTGGGTTTGGCGGCGATGTTGATAGGGCTAGTCGCCTGTGTAAGGACCATCACTGATGGTTATGCGGGACACATGACTGTGGAAGAGCTTATCAAAGCAGGTAAAGAATGACCTATGGCTGGTAAGATCAAAAAACCTAACTTAAAGAAGACCTTCGCAGGGCATCAGAGGTTAGACGAGGCTGTGAAAGCCAAGACTTCCTACTTGTCAGATGAGATCAAACATCAAATCAGCGAAGTGTCAGGTCAGAACAAGGCTAGGAAAAAACCCTCGGAGATACGCAGAAGAGTGCTGTTGATAAGCTGAACCGTGAGCGTGGTGATGGTGTTGGAGGCCAAATCAGGTCTTAAAAGGGGTAGAAAACAACCCCCTGTCAGTGGTTCAGCGAGGTTCACTATGAGGTTGTTTTTAGATTTTTCGTCCCAGATTCTCTCTTAAAACTCAACAGTTACTGATTGTTTTGGTTCCGTGAGAGGGCATCAAAGAACGCTTCATGATCTTCAAGCATATTTGTGTCTTGTTGTGATAGCCCCAAGCCAAGCGGCGGGTGACGTATAAAGATCAGTGCAGGTTTGTTTTGGGTATTGCCCAAAGTTTCATCCAGCCAAGCAAGTCGTGTAGCACAGAGCTCACCTGCGTGTGAGCCGACCTTATGCGTATCGAGACAGATCACAGTCTCAACTGAGGTTTCAATCGCGTGCTGGATGAAATCGGGCATTGTGTTTTTTGGCAGGGGCAGATGATCGCGCAATTACGCGCGCTCGTCGTTGGAAAAACCAGAACACGCGATTTTTACAGCACCTTTTGCAGCGCCGTATCCTCCTCAGGATCATGCCCCGCGAGATCGCCTGAGATTGCTAGCACATCTGCATCCGCATAATGTGCGTTCGCGTACTCCAGTGCCGTTTTAAAGCGCATACGCGGATCAAGCCCATCAATACGCCCAACACGTTGAAAATGTGGGTTGGATATCCAGACGAGCTTGATCATGCGCATTCCTTTGGTGGGGGGCTAGACCTTAAGTTGGGACGCGGCCCTTGCAAGCTCTGTGATTGCCGCCCAATCGCGCGCGTTGATCAAATCTTTAGGGCAGACCCAGCTACCACCTGCGCAGATCGTGTTGGACAGGCTCAGATAATCATCCGCGTTTTTTGGGCTGACGCCGCCTGTGGGGCAGAAACGGATCTGTGGGATAGGCGAACCGATGGCTTTCAGCGCCGCCGCACCGCCGGAGGCTTCAGCAGGGAAGAACTTTTGCACGGTATAGCCACGCTCCAGCAGACGCATTGCTTCGGACGCAGTCGCAGCACCGGGCAGGAGGGGGAGGTCCGCGGCTTCGCAGGAATCAAGCAAAACGTCCGTTGCACCGGGTGAGACGCCGAATTTCGCACCAGCAGCAACCGCCGCCATCACATCCTCTGGTGTGAGTAAAGTGCCTGCGCCGACAACGCCGCCCTCGACCTTGGCCATTTCAGCGATAACGTCCAATGCGGCATCCGTGCGCAAAGTGACTTCCAAAGCAGGCAAGCCACCAGCGACCAGCGCGCGCGCCAAGTCCTGTGCGATGCTTGCGTCTTCTACAACCAATACAGGTACGATGGGGGCAAGTTGGCAAATCTCAAGCGCTTTTGCGCTGGCATCTTGTGGTGTGATCATCTGTGCAATTCCTTATACGACGACGCCTGCGCCTGTATCGGCGCTGCCAACAGTTTGGCGAAAGACATCAAAAAGTTCACGACCAACGCCGTTGCCATTGTGGCTAAGATCAGGGGTGGCAGGCGCGCGATCCATCGCACCTTTGGTGAGGCATTCAAGGGTTCCATTCGTCGCATCTACGCGAATGATATCACCATTTTGAATACGCGAGAGCGGACCGCCTGCAGCGGCTTCTGGGCTAACATGAATGCAAGAGGGCACTTTACCTGAGGCACCCGACATGCGCCCATCAGTGACAAGCGCGACGTTAATGCCGCGTTGCTGGGTGACTGATAGGGCCGGTGTGAGGCCGTGAAGCTCGGGCATACCGTTGGCCTTGGGGCCTTGGAAGCGCACAACAATGACTAGATCAGAGGTGAACTCGCCGGCTTTAAAGGCGTCTTTTACCGCGTCCTGGCTCTCAAACACGCGCGCGGGGGCTTCGACCACGTGACGCTCGGGGGTGACGGCAGAAACTTTCATCATGCCATGGCCCAGATTGCCTTTGAGTTGTTTAAGACCCCCGCTGGATTGGAACGGATCGTCAGCAGTGCGCAGGATCTTGTCATTCGCGCTGTCCTTTGCGCCGTCACGGAAGATCAAGGCACCGCCATCAAAGGCAGGTTCCTGCGCGTGCAGGCCAAGACTATCGCCTGCCACGGTCTTCACATCTTCATGCAACAGACCAGCGTCCAGCAAACGGCCAATCATATAGGGCAGGCCGCCTGCGGCGTGGAAATGGTTCACATCCGCGAGGCCGTTTGGATAGACTTTCGCCATCAGCGGCACGATTGAGGAGATCGCATCGAAATCTTCAAGGCGTAGATCTACACCCGCGGCGCGCGCCATGGCAGGCAAGTGCAGCACGAGATTGGTTGAACCTCCTGTCGCCATTAATCCGACAATGCCGTTCACAAAGGCTTTTGCGTCCAGGATATCACAGACAGGGCGGTAATCATTGCCAAGGGCGGTGATAGAAAGTGCGCGTGTTGCGGCTTCGCGCGTAAGTGCATCGCGTAGTTCGGTGCCGGGATTGACGAAAGAGGAGCCAGGTAAATGCAGGCCCATAAACTCCATCAGCATCTGGTTGGAGTTGGCTGTTCCGTAAAATGTACATGTGCCTGCAGAGTGATATGAGGCCATTTCCGCCTTCATCAGGGCTGCACGATCGACCTTGCCTTGGGCAAATTCATTGCGCACGCGCGACTTTTCATCGTTGGGCAGACCTGATTGCATCGGGCCAGCGGGCACGAAGATGCCCGGAATGTAACCGAAGGTTGCAGCCGCGATAATCAAACCGGGCACGATTTTGTCGCAGACACCCAAATAGGCGGCGGCATCGAATGTGTTGTGCGACAAGCCGATGCCTGCGGCTAAAGCGATTACGTCGCGTGAGAAAAGCGACAGCTCCATGCCTGTCTGACCTTGGGTGACACCATCACACATGGCGGGCACACCGCCAGCGACTTGGGCCGTGCCACCTGCGACGCGCGCGGCTTCTTTTAGGATCTCTGGATAGCCTTCAAACGGTTGATGTGCTGAGAGCATATCGTTGTAAGCAGTCACAATCCCAAGGTTTGGCGCAGGCGTTTCTGCCAAACTTTGCTGTGCATCGCCCATTGCGGCATAGGCATGAGCCTGATTGCCGCATGTCAGATGCGCGCGACGCGGACCTTCCTCAGCGGCGGCGCGCATATGGGACATGTATTTGGAACGACGATCATGGGAGCGTTCCAAAATGCGATCTGTTGTCTGTGAGAGTACTGAATGCAAGCTCATGTGCGAAGTCGTCCTATTGCCCAAAAGGTGTGAGTCTAGCGTGATTTCCTGTCTTATAACGCATGTTAGCGCTAACGTCGAGTGATCCCGAGAAGCTAGTTCAAATTATTTTTGCCTGATATTCAGGATAATAAAGTTCATCAAAAGCCATGTTTCGACCCTCTAATGATCACGACCCAGTCACGCCGCTGCCTCATTTCCGCCTCGCTTCACCACCACCTTGTGGTTGCACACAAAGAAAAGCCATGACCAGTTAGTCAGGAGGACGAAATGAAGAGAATTCGCATAGCGATTATGGCCCTTGCCGCAGTCGCTGTATCAGCCTGCTCCGGTCCGCAGACCGCCAGCGGAAATGCAACAAATGACGTTGCACCAAAAGCGACCCAAATGTCACAGCCTGCACGCGCCACTGCGCAGCACGGCGTTTTTGTTCCAGACATCAATATTGCACGGATTACAGTCGATGTTCCGCGTTCTTTGAAAGTGTCTGAAAAGAACAGCTATTACCCCAGGGGCGATATTGTCTGGCGCGGAGATCTGTTTGGTGACCGCCTTGAGCAAGTCGCAGCAATTTTCGATCTAAGCGCGCGTAATGCAGCGGCTAAGCTTCAAGGAAGTCGTCCCGTTCATGTTCATTTTTAAGTCACCCGTTTTCACGGTGTGTCCGAAAAAGCTCGCTACAACACAGGTGGTGTTCATAATATGAACTTCCTTGTGACGCTTCTTGACCCTGAAACAGGTGCAACACTCCGACCTGCGCGTCAGGTGATCTCCAATCTTGATGCGCTGCGTGGGAATGAAGCGATACAAGCGGATGGCCGCGGGGATACGCAAAAACACCGTGTCACCTCCTTCTTGTCGCAGGTTATTCAAACCGAACTTACGCAGCCACACGGCTATGTGGACGGCAATTCGGGGCTCTTTGTTGCCCTAAACCTCAAGTGATCCTTTTCAGTCACCGATGAAATCGCTAAGGGGACGCTATGACAGCGTCCCCTTTTCCCGTCCTTCGCCTTAAACCCAAAGCCAACGCCCGTGCGATCCGTCACGGTGCACCTTGGGTTTATGATAATGAACTCGTGCTTGATCGGCGCAGTAAAAACCTTGCACCTGGAACGATTGCCGTGCTGGAGGATGCAGAACGCAATCCGATGGGTCTGGTCGCCGCCAACCCACTGTCGCGCATCACCGCACGTATGATTGAGCGCGATGTGAGCGTCGCAATTGATCAGGCTTGGTTCGAAGCGAAGATAAAGCGCGCCCTCGAATTGCGAGAGCGTCTGTTCGATCAACCCTTCTATCGCTTGATCCACGCGGAAGCCGATGGTCTGCCGGGCTTGGTGGTTGACCGTTTTGAAAATGCTTTGGTTGTGCAACCGAACGCTGCGTGGCTTGAGGTTCTGATAGAGCCGCTGGCAAATGCTTTGGCAGAAGTCACAGGGGCGACGACAATCCTTAAAAATGCAGCAGGGCGCACGCGTGTGCTTGAAGGCTTAGATGACGAAAACGGGGTGCTTTTGGGCACGGCACCTGATGCCCTTGTTATGGTCCCGATGAATGGCGCACACTACGCTGCCGATCTGACGGGTGGTCAGAAAACTGGCCTGTTTTACGATCAACGTCCTAACCATGCATTTGCTGCACGCTTGAGCGAGGGCGCGGATGTTTTGGACGTGTTTTCACACGTGGGCGGGTTCGGCTTGGCGGCCCTTGCGGGGGGCGCAAAATCAGCGCTTTGTGTGGATGGCTCCGCAACTGCGCTGGCTTTGGCCGAGCTTGGGGCGAAAGACGCTGGATTTGACGATAAGATGAGCACGCGCAAAGGCGACGCCTTTGATGTGTTGGAAGCTTTGGGCAAAGACGGCGCGCAATATGATTTGGTGATCTGTGATCCGCCTGCATTTGCGCCGGGCAAAGCAAAGCTGGAAGTGGGTTTGCGCGCCTACGAGCGTCTTGCAAAAATGGCGGCCCCTTTGGTTAAAGAGGGCGGCTATTTGGTACTGTGTTCTTGTTCGCATGCGGCGGATCTCGGTAAATTCCGCTTTGCTTGTACGCGTGGCATAGGTCGTGCGGATCGCGCAGGATCGCTTATTCATACGGGCTTTGCGGGGCCGGATCACCCGTTGATGCCGCAATTGGCGGAAAGTGGTTATCTCAAAGCGCTGTTTTATCGTCTGTGAAACTGCTTTTGGATACATGCGTATTGTATCCGACGGTGATGCGCGAGATGTTGATAGGCGTTGCGAAAGCAGGCGCGTTTGAACCACTTTGGTCTGCGCGCGTCCTTGAAGAATGGCGGCGGGCGGCCTTGAAACATGGCGAGACTGCTGGGCTGCAAGTAGAAAGCGAAGCGCTGTTCCTAAAGATCGCCTTTCCCAAGGCATCGGTGCAGATCGCAGAGGATCAGCAGGCGCGCTTCTGGTTACCTGACCCTTCAGACATCCATGTGCTCGCGGCTGCGGTGATTGGCGGTGCTGATGGTATTGTTACCTTGAACAACAAGGACTTCCCCGAGGATATCCTAGCAGAAGAGTGCCTGACACGAGTCAACCCCGATGCATTGTTACTTGGTATTTGGCAAACGGACCCTGATATGGTGACTGCGTTGGCGCAGGAGGTGCTGGACAAAGCCAATCAGCTTTCCAACAAGCTGTGGACAGTGAAGGCACTGATGAAAAAGGCGCGTTTACATCGGCTTGGGGCTGCGTTGTTAAAGGCCTAAAGGCGCGGTCTAGCGCCAGCGATCTTCGAGCTTTTCAAGCGCAGCAATACGCTCTTCCGTCTTTGGATGACTTAACAACCATGCAGGCGCGCGTCCGGCTTGGCTTTTGGTCAAGGCGTCAAGTTTGCGAAATAAGGAGATTTGAGCGCTGACGCCGATCCCAGATTTGGTAAGCAACGCGGCCGCATAAGCGTCGGCTTCATATTCGTCACTGCGCGACAAGCGTGCCGCAAGTAGGGATGTTAGCATGTTGGCAATCCAAGGTCCAACACTTGGAATAAACCGACCGATCACCATCGCAAGGGCGGTGCGTAAGGCATTCTGACCGGAAAAATCAATCATCCGCCGACGCGAATGCCCCAAGGCGACATGGCCCAGCTCGTGGGCGATCACAGAGGCAAGTTCATCACCGCTCACATCGCCGTTGAGGAATTTTTTGTAGAACCCGCGCGTAATGAATATTCGACCATCGGGGGCGGCGAGGCCGTTAACTGGCTCAATCTCATAGATATGTACGCGAATGCGCGGGAGATCGAGGGAGGTCGCCATGGCATGCACAATCGGTTTTAGAGTGGGATCCGCCAGTTCGGTGGACTGCGCGTCCAATTCCCGGCTCGTACGCCAAATGGAAAAACGATACATTGCGATGCCATAGACAATGGCGAGCAGGATGGGGGCAAACTTCAACATGCTATAGATATGTGCTACAACAAGCCTTGCGGCAAGTGATTAGCCAAGGAATATGCCGATGATCACCATCATTAGGCCAATCACGGACAAGAACAGAGATCCCAAGTTAAGAGGTAGAACTTTTCGCACCGCTGCACGCAGGCTTTCATCGTCTAGACCCGCCTTGCGTGCACGATTGACGCGAATGATGCTTACAACAAGTCCCACGAGCCCCAAGCAAGACACTGAGGCCCCTGACCAGATCAAACCATCCATTGCGCTTATCCTTTGCACATTTTCACTGTGCATCGCCTAACCTGCACAGGTCCGTCCCGCAAGCCCTTGCAGCGTCGTGGGCAGAGCGCTAAAGAAAGGTTCATTCTTTTCCAATGCTCGGAGTTCCAAATGTCAGATGTAATCAGCGATACCAGCTACCGCGTGACCGCAGACGAGCTCCGTCAATTTATTGAACGTCTTGAACGTCTTGATCAGGAAAAGAAGGATCTTGGGGAGCAAAGCAAAGAGGTCATGGCCGAAGCAAAAGGGCGCGGATATGACACAAAAGTCATTCGCAAGGTCATCGCACTACGCAAGCGCGAACCAGACGATATAGCAGAAGAAGAAGCGGTTTTGGAAATGTATAAAGAAGCGCTTGGGATGCAGGGCTAACCGCGCGGCTCTACATTAAGGTTCGAGCAGTTCGACACCGGGAATGCGACTGGTCGTAAACAGATCTTCTTCGTGTTGCTCAGTTAATTGCTCAATCAGCGGGTCAGTCCAGCCGTCTAGACCGACCTCTTCCTCGACCATATCGTCGATTGCAAACTTATACAAAAACGTGGTGATCACCTGCTGCGTTTGCATGTTGGGATGGCTCTCAATATAGCCTTTAAAGCGGGTCATACCCTCCACGCTCATGATTTCCGCGAGCAGATCATAACCACCCTCAATTGGCTCATTCGCAGAGATACCTGCAATCTCGCGCAACAATTCCCCCTCCCCCCAAAAAAATCATCGGGGCATCTTCATACCACCACACGATGATGCGCACGTTTGGTGCTTCTTGGCTAATATTGGTGATGAGATCTGACCAGAGAATGTCGCGTGGATCAGCGCCATCGAGAAACTCGATGAACTGGGTGTGCGGTGTTGCGGCATACATCGCGGGCAGGTGGGTCACAGGGTTGCGAATGCTGAGAAAAAGCTCAACCTCATCATCAGGAAACAGATGTGTGAGATAGGCAAGTCGTGACCCCGCCAAAGGATAAATCCGACCTTTGTTGAAGGTGATTTTGAGCACGCAAAAGAAGTTCCGACTATGCAGTATCAGCCGATCCACTTCAGGCTTATCGATATCCATGATCGCATCGAGAAAAGCCATGCGCGAACCCGGTCCGACCGCGCGCTTGGAGAGCGCTTTGACGGTAGCGCTTAGCAATTGGGTGATGGCGTGGACGTGGCAAGGCAATCCCGCGCGCCTGAAACGCCGCACGATTTTTGAAGAGCGTCTTCAGGAGCCTACCGTCATCCGTACAATGAGCGCCCGCGTGGAGTATGACCTGCATCCGCGCCTGCTTTTCGCTGATCTGCTTTGGTCTTGTGATAAAAGTGGTTTTGGCGACATTTAAACCGATTTCAAGGTTGGTATGAGTGATGTTGCTGCACCTCGGAATTGGGTACTTTGCCTCCCTCCGCCCCCCTGAAACTTCCTTCAGTTTGGTTTAGGGTTTGCGCAAGCTTTCGACGGAATAAATAAGTGCAAAATAGCCGATTTAATGCAGCTTAGATTATAGGGATGATCAAAAAACAGAAAGCTGCGTGCAATCACGGGCGAAAATTCCAAATTGAAACGTCTGCTGGCTGACACGATGCTGGACAACGTCAAACCGCACTCATTACTGGAACACCAGACACCGCAAAATCGCGCCGAGTGCTTGAGCAATTGTAAGGTTCCGCGCACGGCGCGTTTGCCCAAAAGGAAACCGGAGAATACGAAAGCCAAACTCGCAAACGCTCGTTATGAATGAGGGAGCCTCGGGGAGAAGGTCAGGAGCAAAACAGCTGTTCATCAGAGCGCTGATCTTGGTTCACGTGAGCAAGTTGCATCAAAGAGAAGAGGTCGGCAGATTTTTTTTCGACTTTTGCAAAAAACCCTCTTGCGAGTACGCCAGTCTCTTTGTATTCGCATCCTCAGTGCCCCTATAGCTCAGCTGGTAGAGCAATTGATTTGTAATCAATAGGTCCGCGGTTCGAGTCCGTGTGGGGGCACCACTTTCCTTAGATAACTGCAGTTAACCCCCTGATTTCAAACGATATCCATTGTCGTCTGATGCAGGAGGCCACCATATGGTCCACCAAAGTTGCTCTTATTTGAAACTCAAGGGAAGCACCTATTATTTCTCTCGTAGGGTCCCTAAGCCCCTCCAGAAACACTTCAAGACTGACCGTGTTGAAGTCTGCCTTCATACTCCTCAGCAGTCTTCAGCTGTTCGTCAGGCTCAGGTGCTGGCCAGTGAACTTGAAGATCATTGGTACATCCTAAGGCGACGAGAGATTAAGCATCGGCTATCTAGGGTCTTTGGTGACGGTAGTCATAACCAAGGAAAGACTGCTGGTGTGACAGGGGTAGGATCGCAGCTGTCTTCAGCACTGGAGGTCTATCTGTCTCTCAAAGGCGCTGGGCGACCTAAGACCTTTGAGGCTGGTGCAAGACGTGCTGTGGGGTATCTGCTGGAGGTCTCAACTGACAAACCCATCGATACCTACGTGAGAGCGGATGCCAATGCCCTCAGGGAG
>Ga0206130_10004754_pt1 | contig 16533 bp, 15 predicted proteins | sample Helgoland_Spring_9_FD_148637 | JGI IMG/M metagenome (GOLD analysis project Ga0206130, IMG submission 148637) | Pelagic subsurface seawater microbial communities from Kabeltonne, Helgoland, North Sea - Helgoland_Spring_Bloom_20160512_1 | ecosystem: Environmental > Aquatic > Marine > Epipelagic ... | reverse complement strand
ACTAGGAGCAATTGTATCATTTCAACTGAATTAATCAGTTGTTTTTTTGTTATGAATTTCCATTACTGTGAGTAGTGAGGGCGAAGCCGTAACTTAAAGTAGTATTTTCAGTTTAAATGAGCTGTAAAATAAAAAACAGACTACCGGTGGTAGTCTAAAAAAAAATAATATGAAAGTAGGAATCACCTTTTCAACCTTTGATTTGTTTCATGCCGGGCATGTAAAGATGCTGGAAGAAGCAAAACGGCAGTGTGATTATTTAATCGTAGGTCTGCAGTTAGACCCTTCGATTGATCGACCAGAGAAAAACGAACCTTCACAGTCGATAATAGAGCGTTATATTCAAATTAAAGGATCTAAGCATGTAGATGAAATTGTACCCTACGTATCGGAACAGGATTTAGAAGATATTTTACGCTCTTTTAAACTGGATGTTCGAATTATTGGTGATGAGTATAAGAAAAAGAACTATACAGGTAGAACCTATTGTGAAGAAAAGGAAATCGAGACTTATTACAATTCTAGAGATCATAGGTTCTCTTCGAGTGGACTTAGAAAGCAAGTAAAATCAATTGAAGATAAATAAGAAATGAATATTACCGTTATAGGATCTGGATATGTTGGGTTAGTCTCAGGGACTTGTTTTGCTGAGATGGGAAACAAGGTTACTTGCGTAGACATAGATCCAGTTAAGATTGAAAAATTAAATCAAGGGATCATACCCATTTTTGAACCCGGTTTAGAGACAATGGTGTTAAAAAATGTAAAAAATAAGAATTTGTTTTTTACAACAGAATTGGCTGAAGCATTACAGAATTCAGAGATTGCTTTTATAGCTGTTGGAACTCCTATGGGAGATGATGGATCGGCTGATTTACAATATGTTCTGGCTGTAGCAAAATCAATTGGCCAATCGATGCAAAAAAGATTGATTGTGGTAGATAAATCTACCGTGCCTATTGGAACTGCAGATAAAGTAAAGTCGACTATTCAAAAGGAATTAGATTCTAGAGGTTCTGATTTACAGTTTGACGTGGTTTCGAATCCTGAATTTTTAAAAGAGGGAGCTGCTATAGCTGATTTTATGAAACCCGATCGAGTGGTGATTGGAGCTGATTCTGAGATTGCTTTTAAAAAAATGAAGCAATTGTATTCTCCATTCTTTAGATCACATGACCGCTTTATAACGATGGATATTCGTTCTGCTGAAATGACAAAGTATGCAGCCAATGCAATGTTGGCTACCAAAATATCTTTTATGAATGAAATTGCCAATATCTGTGAAAAGGTAGGGGCAGATGCTAATCAAGTAAGAATTGGAATCGGCTCAGATCAGCGTATAGGGTATAGTTTTATTTATCCAGGAGCAGGTTATGGAGGTTCTTGTTTTCCAAAAGATGTAAAGGCACTTACTAAAATAGCCAAAGAAAATGGCTGCACTGCACAATTGATTACCGCGGTAGAAAAAGTGAACGATGCTCAAAAATTAGTCATTGCTCAAAAAATAGTGAAACGTTTTGGAGAGGATCTAACCGGGTTTACTTTTGGTATTTGGGGCTTGGCATTTAAGCCAGGGACTGATGATATGCGTGAAGCACCAGCCATTTATGTAATTAAAGAATTAGTAAGTAGAGGTGCTAAAATACTAGCATACGACCCAAAGGCGATAAATGAGGCAAAAGAGCACTACCTCAAAGGAGTTCAAAACATAACATACGTAACCTCGAAGTATGATGTTTTAAAAGACTCCGATGCGCTAGTATTACTCACTGAGTGGAAAGAGTTTCGTTCTCCTGATTTTGAAGAGATGAAAACACAATTGAAAAGTCCGGTTATTTTTGATGGTCGTAATCAGTACAATACATTTAATCTCGAGGAAAAAGGATTTGAATATTATCAAATAGGAAAAAAGTAAATGAAAATATTAGTTACTGGCGCAGCTGGATTTATTGGGTTTCATACCTGTTTAAAATTAGTGAACCAGGGTCATGAAGTTTATGGCATTGACAACATTAACGATTATTATGATCCACAATTAAAGTTTGACAGGTTAAACGAATTAGGGTTTAACGAAGTTGAATCAAAACTCTTTAAAAATGTAGTCAAAAGTGCTAAATTTAATTCTTTACGATTTTCTAGAATAGATCTAATTGATCATGAAGGTATCGATAATTTATTTAAACAAGAAAAATTTGAAGTAGTTTGTAATCTAGCAGCTCAGGCAGGTGTCAGATACTCTATAGAAAATCCCAAAGCATACATTGATAGTAATATCTCAGGGTTTTTAAATATTTTGGAAGGATGCCGAAATTACAATGTAAAACATTTGGTGTACGCGAGTAGTTCCAGCGTTTATGGAGAAAATAAAAAAGTACCATTTAAAACTACAGATAACGTAGATCATCCAATTAGTTTATATGCTGCCACAAAAAAGAGCAATGAATTAATGGCACACACCTATGGTCATTTATATGGTTTTAAAACTACGGGATTACGTTTTTTTACAGTCTATGGTCCTTGGGGAAGACCTGATATGGCTTATTATTTATTTGCAGAAGCGATTTCGAAAAATCAACCTATAAGAGTTTTTAATAATGGTGAAATGGAGCGGGATTTTACTTATATAGATGATATTGTGAATGGTGTTACTAAAATCATTGAAAAAAACATTGATTCAAGAGAGCATTATAAAATATATAACATAGGTAATAATAAAACGGAAAGCTTACAAGATTTTATAGCAATTATTGAAAAGGCTATGGGTCAAAAAGCAATCAAAGAAATGTATCCAATGCAACAAGGAGATGTTCCTAGAACATTTGCTGATGTAGATGAATTAATCAAAGATTATAAATATTCTCCAAGTACAGGTATTAAAATCGGAATTGAAAACTTCATAAAATGGTTCTTGAATTATAATAAAAATAATTAATGAGAAAGAAAATACTATTAATTTTTGGTACAAGACCTGAGGCAATTAAGATGGCTCCGTTGGTCAAAGAATTTCAAAAATATCCAAAAAAATTTGATACTAAAGTTTGTGTTACAGCGCAACACAGAGAAATGTTAGATCAAGTATTAGATTTTTTTGAAATCAAACCAGATTATGATCTAGACTTAATGAAGCCAGGTCAAAATCTATACGGACTCACGGCTACTATTATTGAATCATTAAAACCAATTCTTGAAGAATTTAACCCAGATTACGTGTTTGTCCACGGAGATACTACAACTACTATGGCAGGATCGATAGCTAGTTTTTATTCTGGAGCAAAAGTTTGTCACGTAGAGGCTGGACTTAGAACAAATAATAAATTATCACCTTTTCCTGAAGAAATAAATCGACAAATTACAGGTAGAATTTGCGACTATCACTTTGCTCCTACTGAAACTTCTAAAGAGAATTTACTCAAAGAAAATATTTCTGAAGATTCAATTTTAGTTACTGGAAATACAGTGATTGATGCACTAATTAAATCTGTTGAAAAAGTTAATGAAAATCCAAGTCAGCTTATTCAAGATCTTTCAAAGAAAATTGGAAATCAAGAAGTTGTTTTAGTTACAGGACATAGAAGGGAGAATCATGGTGGAGGGTTTGAAAGGATCTGTAAAGCATTAAAGACAATCGCATTAGATAATAATCATAGATTGGTTATTTATCCCGTTCATTTGAACCCAAAGGTAAGAGAACCTGTTAATAGAATTTTATCAGGAGTTAATAATATTATTTTAATAGATCCTTTAGCATATCAAGATTTTATTTGGCTTATGAATAGATCTAAAATTATTATCACTGACAGTGGAGGTGTTCAAGAAGAAGCACCAAGTTTAGGAAAACCTGTATTAGTAATGAGAGATACAACGGAGAGACCTGAAGCAGTTGAAGCCGGAACAGTTTTGTTAGTAGGTACTAATGAAGATTTAATCGTATCAAAGGCATTAGATTTACTTAATAACGAGGATAATTTTGTAAAAATGTCAAAGCTTCATAATCCATATGGAGATGGGTTGGCATCAAAAAGAATTGTAGACTTTATAAAAAATATAAAATAATGAACCCAGAAGTAGTAACTATCGGATTAGGATACATTGGATTACCTACATCAGCATTAATAGCATCGCACGGAACAAATGTATTAGGTGTAGATATAAATCAAAAAGTTGTTGATACGATTAATCAAGGAAAAATACACATTGTAGAGCCGGATTTAGATGAAATTGTTTCCAAAGCAGTATCAAATGGATTTTTTAAAGCATCAATAAAGCCTAGTTCTGCAAATGTATACTTAATAGTTGTACCAACTCCTTTTAAAGGAAATCACGAGCCAGATATTTCATTTGTTGAGGCTGCAACCAAAGGAGTTATCCCATTACTAAAAAAAGGAGATTTATTTATAATTGAATCTACTTCACCTATCGGCACAACTGAGAAAATGCAGAAACTAATATATGCAGCCAGACCTGAGCTAAAAAAAGATATATTTATAGCATATTGTCCTGAAAGAGTGTTACCAGGAAATGTCATGCATGAACTCGTTGAAAATGATCGTGTTATTGGAGGAGTAGATAAGGGATCTACTCAAAAGGCAATTTCATTTTATAGCAAGTATGTAAATGGAGACTTGCACGGCACGAATGCTCGTACTGCCGAGATGTGTAAATTAGTTGAAAATTCTTCTAGAGACGTTCAAATAGCTTTTGCGAATGAATTATCACTTATTTGTGATAAAGCAGATATCAATGTATGGGAACTCATAGATTTAGCTAATAAACATCCTAGGGTAAATATTCTTCAACCAGGTTGTGGAGTTGGGGGGCATTGCATTGCAGTAGATCCTTATTTTATTGTTTCAGATTACCCAATGGAGTCAAAGATTATAGGAACAGCAAGAGAAGTGAATAATTATAAATCTTTTTGGTGCGCAGAAAAAATTCAAAATGAGAAACTTAAATTTGAATTAAAATACGGTAGAAAACCAAAAACTGCATTGATGGGATTGGCTTTTAAACCAAATATTGATGATTTAAGAGAATCTCCTGCTAAATATATAGCTCAAAAAGTTTTACAAAACTCAAATAATGACGAACACTTTATTGTTGAACCCAATATTAATTCTCATTCAGTTTATAAATTAACTAATTATTTAGAAGCAATAAAAAACGCAGATATCATTGTTTTATTAGTTGCTCATGATGAATTTAAGACTTTAAATATTTTATCGGGAAAGATTATTTTAGACTTTTGCGGAATTACAAAAAAAAAATAGTTTTTGAATAATGTTGATTAGAACGAAAGATTTAAAATCTAAGTACGACTATATAATTGTTGGTTCAGGAATAACTGGCATGACTATTTTAAGGGAATTGATTGAGAGAGATAAAACTAATATTTTAATTATCGAATCTGGTTCAGTTCAATCTAAGTTGCCGTATCCTGATTTCATGAAAGTAAAATCAAACAATATTAAAATTAAATCTAGATTTAGTGGTGTAGGTGGAGCAAGTAATGTTTGGGGAACGATTTCAGGAATATTTGATGAGGAACAGATTAATTCGTTTTACAAAAAAAAAAAATTTCCTTTTAATTACGATAATTATAAAAAATACATTACTGCTGCCAGTAAATATGGTTTTCCTAAACTAAATGATTTTTTTTCAGATTTTACTATTAACGAAAAACTAAAAGTTAAAAAATTTATTAAGGTTACACCAAACATTCGATATTTTCATTTCTCATCAATGTTAGAAAGTGATAAAGTTCATTTTTTACAGAACACTATAGTTGACAGTATCAGTCAGAGTAAAGTTTTTTTTAAAAGTGAATTTCAAAAAATAATAATAACTGCGAGCACAAACAAAATTATTCTTTGCGCTAACACAATTGAAAATATCAAAATTTTAAGTAAATCCAACTTAAACATCAATTCAAAAGTTTTAGGTAAAGGCTTTATGAATCATCCAAAAGGAGTCATTGGATCAATAAAGAGAAAGAGAGAGTTTGATGATTTTATTTCAATTCAATGTCAAAATGAAGTTTCGTATCAGGGTATTCAATTGAAAAACTCAAAATATAAACATTATTTAAAGATTAGTCCTGGTTATAAAATCCCATTTTTAGATAGAATTATTAAACAATTAGATGGGAATTTAAAATTTCACAAAAAAGAATTTGTAGGAACAAATTATAGAATTTTAAATTATTTTTATCTATTTATATTTAAATTATTAAAGTTCTTTAATAAAATAATAAATAAACTATTTAATAACTATTTGTATTTAGAAGCATTCACGGAAATGAAAATGGTTAACACTAATGAAGTTAATTATTTCAAAGAAAATAATATTACAGAAGTTAATTATGAACTTAGTTCTGATGAATTGGGTTCCCTTAATAATTTGATTATTGAATTTGAAAAAACATTTAAAACCAATATCATATATAAACCCTCCAATTTAAATAAGTTAAAAAAAATAGTTTCAAATGATGCAAGTCACCACATGGGGGGGATAATATGTGGCGAAAACAAAAATAACTCAATTGTTGATTTGAATTTAAGGTTGCATAATTCTAAAAGCATATATGTTTGTGGAGGCGGTGTTTTTCCTTTTTCTGGAGTTGCTAATCCAACTTTATCATACATAGCATTAGCAATATGGCTAGCAGAAGAAATTTCATAACAATACAATGAGAAAATTTATTATAATTGGTTCTGGAAGAAGGGTACAACAAGATGTTTTACCATCATTATCATTTTTAAATATCAAAAAAAGTAATATTTTAATTTATGCAAATAGAGAGAAAGAAATTTTAGTTAGAGATAACAAGTATGAAGTACAAAATTTAAAAAAATTAAAATTTATAGAAAATGAATCCATAATCTATATAGCAGTTACAAAAAGTGCAGTTGAATCAGTTACAGAGTTTATTACTAAACTTAATTCAAACATCAAAATAATAATCGATACACCTATTAATTCTAAAAAATTAGTAGCTAAATATAGTAATTCAAATATTAGTGTTGCTGAGGATGCTTTTTTTTTGGGTAGGTATTTAATTAATTCCAATTTAAAGTTAAGTAAATTTAATATTTTAGTATTACATAAATCTGCAATGTCATACCATGGAATTGCTTTTATTGAATCCTTACTTACTAAAATAATTTTTCAAATTTCTTTTTTTGATTTTTATTTAGGTGTATCGAAAAATGGCATCTCTATAATTTATGGTAAAAAAAATTATGAAAAAGGAAATATTTATTTAAATTTTCACAAGTTAAAATTTCCGATCTTGTCTGAAAACGAAGAAAAGTTAATTGGAGGAAGATCTGATTATGATAACGTCAGTTATAGATTCTTAGATTTAAAAAGACTTGGTTTAGTTCACTTATTAAATGATTGTATCAACAATGAAAAAGGATATATATCATTGAAAGATGGATACAAACATTTTGAAAATGGTGAAATCATCGGAAAATCACCATTATCCATTTTTTTAAATAAAATTAAATGAATTTAAAGAAAGTATTTAAGAATGCAGGCATACTAGCTGGTGGAGATGTTATAGCTGCATTATTAGGGTTGATTTCATTTTCAATTCTTGCAAGATCTTTAGGAGTGAATACTTTAGGCTTGTTCAGTGTTATTATTACTTATGTAACATTAGTTGATAAGTTTGTCAACTTTCAATCATGGCAAGCATTAATAAAATATTGTGATAAGATAAAAGATGATAAATCAAAATTTGACAGCTTGCTTAGTTTTGGATTATTGATAGATTTAGTTTCCGCATTTTTAGCTTTTTTTATTTCCATTACTTTATGTGAATTTATTGGTTCTTTCTTCAATTGGAATCAAGAAACTATTAATTTAATAAAAATCTACTCTTTCGTTATATTATTTAACATTGAAGGGACTCCAACTGCGATATTTAGAATTGGTAATAAGTTTATATATTTCTCAAAAAAGGCTATAATTATATCAATTTTAAAACTATTTTTTTTCATTTTATGTTGGTTGTATTCGTTTGAAATACAATATTATATATACTCAACTTTAGTTGCTCAAATTATTGGTTATTTATTCTTTTTTTTTAAAGCATTAAAATATTCTAATTTAAGACCATGGAAGTATCTAAACAAAAAAAATATAGAGATTGTACTAGATAAAAACCCAAAGTTTCTAAATTTCATATTGATGTCAAATATTCAATCTTCGTTGAAACTTACAACATCTCTGTTAGATGTTCTGTTAGTTAGTAAGTTTGTAGGAAATTCTGCTGTAGGTTTATTACAATTAACGAAACAGTTTTCAAAAATCTTTAAACAAATCTCCTCTCCTTTATATAAAAGTATTTATCCTGAATTAACATCACTTTGGAATTTAAATAAATTTAAGGAGTTCAAGTTTCTCATTTTTAAATCAATGAAAATTATGACAATATTTTCTATTAGTGTGTATATTATATTTCTGCTAATTGGAAAGTATATGATTGTTTATTATGTAGGAGAAGACTTTGTAGGTAGTTATAATTTAATGCTTTATTATTTTATTGGTGTATTAATATTTGCTTCAACATTTAGTTTTACACCTGCTTTTTTGGCTATGAATTCACCAAAGATACCATTAATAACTACTTTTTTGAGTTCAATACTTTTTGTGATTATTTTCTTTATCACTTACAAAGAATTAGGTTATTTGGCTATAGGTGTTAGCTTCGCTAGTATGACTTTATTTTGGGTCTTTCAAAACGCAATTATATTTAATTATAAAATGAAGAATTTATAATGGAGAAGTATATATTGTGTGAATCAAGATTAGATTTTAAGTATAAAATGATATTTTCAAAATTTGATAAGGACTTTGTAATTATTGAAGGAGGATTTATAAAACTCATGATAGTTCTGATTCGAAAAAAGTCATTTTATCATATTCGATATATTAAATACCGTGGAAAAATTGTTACAGTTCTCAGCTATTTAATTATTGCCATATTAGCTAAACTCTCTGGATCAAAAATTATATGGTCATGTCATAACATCTATGAACATAATTTTAATTCAAAGAGATATAATGATTTTTTGCGAATTCTTTTAGCAAAAATTTCCTATAAAATTGTTGTGTTTCATCAAGATTTAAAACCATATCTTCCTAAAAGTTCTGAACAAAAAATTTACGTAGCATCGTTTGGAAATTATAAAGAATTTATAGAAAAGCAAACTGAACAGAACAAAGAATTTCAGCAGCAATATAAGAATTGGCTTAATCTACAAAACATTAATTCTCCAGATTTAGTTTCTATTTCCGCAGCAAAAAGCAATAGTCTCGATTATTTTATGACCAAATTAAATGACAATTATAATTTCCTAGTTATTGCTCCTAATGTTCCTTTTAATATTAATTTAGAATCAAATAATATATTCATATATAATAACTCATTTGTCAAATCAGAAATTAAAAATATTTTAAGAAATTCAAAAAATTTAATTGGAATAATAACTCACAATAATATTTCTGTACCAACCTCTATTTATTTATTCGCTAGCTATGGTGTTCCAGTTATTGTCATAGATATCAATCCTTTAAACTCGATGGTCAAGTATTTTGGTATTGGTGAGATAGTTAAAACTCAAAATGATATTAATTTAGCCATAAAAAAAATCAAGAAAAATTATAATTCATACCAAATTAAGTGTGAAGAATTTATAAGTATTAACTCTTGGGATAATTCAAGAGAAACACATAAATCGATATTCAAATGATAGTGTTTTTAATTCTTACTTTCTATGTTTTTATTAAATGTGATAAAATGCTATTTACTATTATGTACTTCGCTAGTTTCACTTTTTTAGCTGTTTTTTTATTTGAAGTTGGTTTTACTAATGTTGAGTATTTAGCAAGTGATGAATGGAGATTTTTTCATTTGTCAGAAATTTACTTGCAAGAAGAAAATGACAGAACACTTTGGCTTTACATAAATGTGTTGCTAAAAAATTATGATTTATTTGGAGAGTATTTTATTAAGTTATTAAATATACCTTTTTGTGTTTATCTTATTCATATGGTAAATTCAATTTTTGATATAAAAAATAAACTTATTGTATACCTTTTAGCTCCTTTTATTATAGTTTTAAGTATATCTAATTTAAGAGATGTATTAATATTTATAAGTACTATTCATTTTTGCTTAGCAATAGATAAATTGAAAACTATCAATATTAAAAGTTTAATTTATTTATTATTTTCAGCTTTTTTACTTTTTACTTTACGGCCAATCATTCTTTTTGTTTCAATTGGCTTGTATCTTACTGTAAATTTTAAAAACTATTTTAAAAATATTTTTAAAAATTTCATTAATATAATCTTTATTTCTGTTATATTTCTGTCCATTATTTTTTATTCATCTGCATACATAAATAAAATTTTATATAATGGAAGTTATTTCTTGACTCAGGGTTTAGCCGTCAAATCAGAATTAAAAGGCTTTAACCAATATTTTTATCCGAATAATTTACCTTTAACTTTTTCATATGCTTCTCTACGATATGTTATTACCCCAATGCCAACATCAATTGTAGAAAGATTGTTTTCTGATCATTTTTATAAGCATGGAATAATTTCTGAAATAGTTAGACTTTTTCATCAGCTTATTTATTTTTATCTATTATTCTTCATGTTTTTCAATTTAAAGAAGATATATAGACTATTAAAAAATTTAAATTCTTTGTATAAGTTAATTCTTCTTAATCTATTAGTCTATATGCCTATATATACTCTTTACGCATTTGGAGGTGTTCATCAAAGAACAAAATTTCCTTTTCAACTCGCTTTAATTATAATTTATGTCCTTTATCAACAGAAGAAAAAAAATCTCATTACACGTAAAAACTGACCTAAATACCGACGGTAGAGTTCTGGCTTGGATAGATACATTATCTGAAAATTATAAAAATATTGATTTTTGTATTTCTATATATTCTGACAGGTCTATCAATTTAAAATTTCCAGTTAACGTAAAAATTAATGAAATTAAAGTATATTTTAAATCTATTAATAATTCCTTTTTCTCGATTTTAAGACTTCTGAATTACGCCTTTAAAGATTTTTTATTCTTAATTAAATTTCAGCCTTCAGTTATGATAGTTCAGGATAAAAATGCATTATTGGCACCAATGCTGTACAAAATATTTGTGTGTAAGTCATCTTTAATTTATGACGATCATGAATTATTCAATTTTCCATTAACTTTAGAAGACAAACTTTTCTTTATTATTGAAAAGTTGTCATACAAAATAAGTAATAATGTAGTGGTAGCCAACAAGTATAGGAAGAAAATTATTTCAAGATTATACAATACAGATAGAGAGATTTTCATCTTACAAAATTATTATCATGACCGTTTCAATAGTAAGAATTTAGATTTATCAGTGAATACAAAAAAAGCAATTGATGTTATTTGTGAATTAAAAACTCAAAATAAGATATTAGTTTTACATCAAGGTCGTATAACTAAACAAAGAGGAGAAGATAAGATTTTAGAACTATTATCGACTCTTGATGATAAATATCATATCTGTTTTATTGGTGACGAGACGTATGATTTTGGATTGATAAGCTCTAGAAATAACTTCACTGTTTTGGGGAAAATTCCTTATTCTGAGTTGAAAATAATATATAAAGAAATTAACATTACCGTTATTTTTTATGAAGACAAGTATATAAATAATAGGTATTGCGCCCCAAATAGATTGTTTATGTCAATGTATTTTAACATGTTCATTATTACAAATAATAATATTTCGATATTGGATTCTTTAAAAAATTATAATAAAAAAATGGTTTATTCTAAAAACAATATGAACCTTAATTTTAATACTCCTAATATTAATATAATTAATAAAGAGTATGGTTTTATTTTTAATAATTCTAAATTAATTAATTCTCTAATTTCTAAAAACCTTTGATTTGAACATATGTATTATTTATAATTTGACTCAAAAGTATAGAGAGTCTATTTGGAGAGAATTATCAAATGATTCTTGGAACTTTGAAATTTATTCTGATTATTTAACAAATTTATCAATCAAACAAATTGATAAAAAAAATATTAAGGGTTTCAATGATAATGCTGATTTAAATATATTTCCATTTTTGAAAAATATTTACTTAAAAAAGATATTAATTTTTCAAAAAAATCTATTTAATATAATAAAATCTAAACCTTATGATATTTATATTTTTCTTGGAGATATTTATAGTCTGTCAACATGGCTTTCGTTAATTTATTTAAAATTAAAAAATCATAAAACTATTATTTGGACACATGGTGCCTATGGAAACGAAAATATCATTAAAAGATACTATTATAAAACTTTCTTAAAATTAGCTGATGGTATATTAGTTTATGAAAATCGAGCTAAGAAAATTTTAATAAATGAATTTAAACTTAAATCTGAGGTTAGTGTTGTCTACAATTCATTAGATTACAAATTGCAAAATAAAATCAAATTAAATTTATTTTCTAAGCCTAAACTATCAAACTCTAAATATTTTTGCTTTATTGGAGGTATCCAAAAACGTAAAAATATTCAAATTTTACTTGATTCATTCATTCATTTAAAAAATAAAAATATTTTACCTAATTATAAGTTGTTCATAATTGGAGACGGAATTGACTTTAATTATTATTCAAATAAATATAAAACTGATGATATAGTTTTTACTGGAGCAATTTATGATGAAGAGACTATTGCAAATTACTTATACAACGCTGAAGCGATGATTAGTCCAGGACATGTTGGTCTAAATGTAATTCATTCTCTTTCATATGGAACTCCTGTTATAACTCATTCTAATCATTATAACCATGCTCCAGAGTTTGAGGCTATTACTAATGAAACAGGGGCTTTTTTTAACGAGGGTTCCTTAGAAAGTCTCTCAAATACAATTATTAAATGGGTCGAATCAAAAAGAGATAGAAACATAACAAGATTAAATTGTTATAAAATTATTGACAAATATTATAATCCTTTTAATCAGAAATTAATAATTAAAAAATTAATAAATAATATAATAAAATGATAAAGAAGGTTCAGTCATATTTAACTTATCTGATTCTTAAGTTATATAATAAAAATCTAATTGTAGGGAAAAATTTTATTTGTGGGAAATCACCTTCAATTAGTAAAAAGAATTCAATTAAAATTGGAGATAATTTTTATATGGGTAATTATTGTGATTTATCTTCTAACTTAGAAATAGGGAATAATGTTCTAGTAGGATCTAAAGTGTCATTCGTTGGAGGTGATCACAAGATTGACAATATTAATGATAAATTGATTAGAAATTCAGGAAGAGATGTTTTAAAAACTACAATTATTGAAGATAATGTTTGGATCGGTACTTCTTCAATAATTTTACAAGGTATATACGTAGCGTCTGGCTCTGTAATAGCAGCAGGCTCTGTCCTTACTAAATCTACTAGAAATAATGAAATTTGGGCTGGTAATCCAGCAACATTAATAAGAAAAAGAAAATAATGAAAATATCAGTTTTAATTTTAACGCACAATGAAGAACTAAACATTAAAAAAACTATTTTAAATGTAATTAATTGGGCTGATGAAGTTATAGTGATCGACTCTTTCTCTGATGATAATACAATCAAAATATTAGAAGAATTTAATATTAAAATTTTTTATAATAAATTTATAAATTTCAAGGAACAGAGACTATTCGCACTTAATAAAACATCAATTAGTAATGAATGGGTTTTATTTCTTGATGCTGATGAGTGGTTGACGGATTCTTTAAAGTTAGAAATTAAAAAGACCATTAAATTTACTGAATTTGATGGATTTTTAATTAAAAGGAGGTTTTATTTTATGGGATCTTGGATTAAATATGGTGGTTATTACCCTTCTTGGAATTTAAGGTTATTTAAAAGGAAATTGGCATCCATCAATAGAGATATAAATGAGCATATAGAGATAGATGGGATTGTTTCTAAGTTAAAGAACGATATGGTTGATGAGAATCAAAAAAATTTTAGCCAGTGGATAACAAAACATAATAAATATTCAGATCTTGAAAGTGTTCAACTTACAAGAAAAGATACCGATCAATTAGCTGTTTTTTTTGGTAATCCAATCGAAAGAAAAAGGTGGATTAGAGAAAAAATATGGAATAAAATGATGCCCCCTTTAATCAGACCCTTCATATATTTTATTTACCGATATTTTTTTAGATTAGGTTTTTTAGATGGAAGAGCTGGATTTATTTACCATTTCAATCATGCACTTGTTTATAGATTATTTATAGATATTAAATTTTTAGAATTAAAAAAACATGAAACAGATTATACAAGACCTTAAAAAAGGTGACACCATATTAGAAGAAGTTCCTGTGCCAAGAGTAAAATCAGGAAGCGTCCTAATTCAAACAACTAAAACATTAGTTTCCTTGGGAACTGAAAGAATGTTAGTCGATTTTGGTAAAGCAAACTTTATACAAAAAGCAAAACAACAGCCAGACAAAGTAAAAATGGTTTTGGATAAAGTTAAGACAGATGGTTTACGTCCAACTATGGAAGCTGTTTTCAATAAACTTGGCCAGCCGTTACCTCTTGGATATTGTAATGTAGGTAAGGTGGTTGCTGTCGGAAAAGGAGTTACTGAATTTTCTATTGGAGATAGAGTTGCATCAAATGGTAATCATGCGGAGTATGTTTGTGTAACCAAAAACTTAGTTGCAAAAATTCCGGATAATGTAACAGATGAAGAAGCTGCTTTTACAGTTATTGGAGCTATAGGTTTGCAAGGGATAAGATTATTACAACCAACATTCGGCGAAACTATTGTAGTCGTAGGTTTAGGGTTAATCGGACTAATAACAGCAGAATTGTTGTTAGCAAATGGATGTAATGTGATAGGTTTTGATTTTGACCCAGAAAAAATTAGAATCGCAAATGAAAAAGGAATTACAGCTATTAATCCAGCCGAAGGAACTGATCAAGTGAAGTTTGTAGATTCTTATACTAATGGAGTTGGTGCAGATGGAGTAATTATTACGGCTTCAAATAAAAGCAATGAAATTATTTCTCAATCTGCAAATATGTGTAGAAAAAGAGGAAGAATAATTCTTGTTGGGGTAATAGGTCTAGACATCAGTCGTGCAGATTTCTTTGAAAAAGAAATTACATTTCAAGTTTCTTGTTCTTATGGTGCAGGAAGATATGATGAAGAATACGAACAAAAAGGACATGATTATCCAATCGGATATGTGAGATGGACAGAAAAACGAAATTTTGAAGCAGTTCTGAATGCAATTTCAAAGAAAAATTTAGATGTAAGCTCTTTGATTACTGATAGAGTCCAATTGAATGACTATCAGAAGATATATGGAGATATGTCTAATTCAAAATCGATTGCTTCAATTTTAGAATACTCATCTTCACAAGAACAAAAAAGTACCATCAAATTGATTGAAAAATCTTTTCAAGGAAAGAAAGGTGTAGTTGGTATCATAGGAGCTGGTAATTTTACAAGTTCTACTATTCTTCCAAATCTCAAGAAAATTAATGCTAATATAAAATACATTGCTAGTTCAGGGGGGTTATCTTCTACAATCATGGCAAAAAAACACAGTATAGCCAATTCAACATCGGATTATCATCAAATATTAAATGATGAGGATGTTGATCTAGTACTGGTTACAACGCAACATCATATGCATGCTAAAATGGCCATTGAAGCCATTAATGCAGGTAAAAGTGTATTCGTAGAAAAACCATTAGCTATGAATCAAAAGGAACTAGATCAAATTATTGAAGCTTATAATGATAATAATGTTAACATAACAGTTGGATTTAATAGAAGATTTGCCCCATTAGCAAAGAAAATGAAAAAAGCATTAGGGAGTTCTACTACGCCAATTAACATAGTTGCTACTATGAATGCTGGATTCATTCCAAAAGATTTTTGGATTCATGATATGGAAATTGGAGGAGGTAGGATAATAGGTGAAGCTTGTCATTATATTGATCTTTGTTCTAATCTTACTGGATCAAAAGTAGTTTCTGTATGTATGAACGCAATGGGAAAAAATCCAGAAGAAAACACTGATAATGCTAGTATTTTGTTAAAATATGAAAATGGTTCAAATGCTGTTATTAATTATTTTGCAAATGGAAGCAAAAGCTACTCTAAAGAAAGAGTCGAAGTTTATTCTCAGGAAAGAACACTTGTAATGGACAACTGGAGAACATTAAAAGGTTTTGGTTTTAAAGGTTTGTCTAGTTCAAAATCAGGTCAAAATAAAGGGCATTTTAATCAATTTCAAGAATTATTATTTCAACAAGAAAATGGAGGAAATCCAATTATTCCTTTTGATGAAATTGTAAATACAACGAAAGTTTCTTTTGCAGCCATTGAATCATTGAAAGAAGGTAAATGGATTTCAATAAAATAAAATTACTTATAAATACGGTAATACATCTGAGGGCTATTCAGATATATTACCGTATTTATTATTTTTCAAG
>Ga0206130_10004753_pt1 | contig 16537 bp, 14 predicted proteins | sample Helgoland_Spring_9_FD_148637 | JGI IMG/M metagenome (GOLD analysis project Ga0206130, IMG submission 148637) | Pelagic subsurface seawater microbial communities from Kabeltonne, Helgoland, North Sea - Helgoland_Spring_Bloom_20160512_1 | ecosystem: Environmental > Aquatic > Marine > Epipelagic ... | reverse complement strand
ATAAAACAGCCATAGTTACGGCTAAATCAACACCAGGATCATCTACCTTTATACCTCCCGCGATATTTAAAAAGACATCTTTAGCTCCTAGCTTGAAACCACATCTTTTTTCTAAAACAGCGAGTAACATATTGAGTCGCTTCGCGTCGAAGCCTGTTGAACTTCGTTGAGGTGTTCCATATGCCGCAGAACTAACTAGTGCTTGTATTTCGATTAGAAAAGGTCTTAAACCCTCAAGTGTAGATGAAATTGCAATACCGCTCAATTCAGGATCTGAATTTGTAACTAGTATTTCCGAAGGATTGTCCACCGCCCTTAATCCTGCTCCGGACATCTCGTAAATTCCAATCTCATTCGTTGAACCAAAACGGTTTTTACTTGTCCTAAGCAGTCGATAAACATAATTTCTATCGCCCTCGAATTGCAAAACGGTATCTACCATGTGTTCCAATACTTTTGGGCCAGCAATTGAACCATCTTTGGTGATATGACCAATTAAAAATGTAGGTATATGAGATTCTTTTGCAAGTCGTAGTAGACTTGCGGTGCATTCTCTAACTTGAGATACGCTGCCTGCTGCACTTTCTATTTGCGTACTGTGTAGTGTTTGTATAGAATCAATAATTAAGACTTCAGGTGCTACTTGATTAGCATGAGTTAGAATAGACTCTAGATTGGTTTCGGTTAGTATATGGCAGCTATCATTAAATATACCTATGCGTTCTGCTCTCATTTTGATTTGATGTTCACTTTCTTCTCCTGAAACATATAACACTTTCAGGTTTTCTTTTATTGCGAGCTGAAGCATTAAGGTTGATTTTCCGATTCCAGGATCACCACCTACAAGAATTAATGAACCAAGAACAACACCGCCTCCGAGCACACGATTTAGCTCCTTGTCTTGTAATTCCTTCTTCTGCTGTATATTTTCTTCGATATTTTGAAGTGCAACGGGTTTCGCATCTGTTGAATTTTTCGAAAAAGGTGCAGTACTTCCTTTTTTTTGTTTGATTTCTTCAACAAAAGTATTCCAATTTGAACAGCCTGGGCATTTGCCTAACCACTTTGGTGCTTCATAACCGCAGCTTTGACAAAAAAAAGCAGACTTTAATTTAGACATTTTTGAATAACAAGATTAAAGAACATAGACTAATTTAAAGCCCAGCCCAAAGTGTAAAAAATAATTAGAAATAGGAGCACTACTCACCAACTGTAATTCTTTTTCGAACGCTAAGCCAAGATTGGCAGAAACATCTAATAAAAAATGCTGGTCAAAATAGAAATGGTAACCGAGTCCAATTCTAGGGATAATGCGTTGGTTGTATTCAATGTCTTCTTCAAGACCTCCGTCTATACTATATTGCTCATAGGCCTCACGGTAACGTCTATATTTAATGGCTGCTGAACAATAAATCAAATCCCCTTTACGATAAGGATAATAACGCGCGGAAAGAGAAAATGCAGGTCCTTTTTTTTGTATCCGAGATTGGGCATAGTTCGTTTCTTGCACAAAATCCATTAGGTAGTTTTCAGTTACAAATCCGACCCCAATTTCAGCGGAAATTTTTGAATTGAAAATATATTCATAATAAGGCATGAACTCCCCAACAAAGATAGGCGCAGCATCAAACTTTATGAGGTGCTTTGGGCCTTTTGCCTTTTGAGCATGAAGACTGCCTCCAATGAACAAGCTGGCTACGCATAAAAAAAGATAAAGCTGTATCCTCATAATATTACTTTCTTTCACGTTAAAGGTACTGAGTTTTCACTTGATTCTATTAAGTGCATTTACAATTTCTTTTTATTCTACGAGAATTTTTTCAAAATGATACTATTTCTTTTACTTATCTTTGATTAGAACCAATAATATGCTGAAAGCTTATAATATTAACGATTTACCTTCATCACCTTCAGTTGATAAGGTTGGTGTTGAAGAACGAGTGGCTAGATTTCAATCTAGAAGCATCAAAAACCAAGCTAAAATGCAGGGTTTGAAAATGGTTTTAAGTATGATTGATCTAACAACCTTAGAAGGGAAGGATACACCAGGGAAAGTGCGACAAATGTGTTTTAAAGCAGCTCACCTTCATGATGCATACCCAAATTTACCTAGTGTTGCTGCAGTTTGTGTATACCCGTCAATGGTTAATCTTGCAAAGTCTATAGTTGGAGTACATGGAATTAATGTAGCCTCCGTATCAACCGCTTTCCCTTCAGGTCAAGCACCTTTGGAGGTTAAATTGGCTGATACAAAATTCGCTGTTGAAAATGGTGCTGATGAAATTGATATGGTGATTTCAAGAGGTAAGTTTTTAGGGGGTGAATATGCTTTTGTTTTTGATGAAATTGCTGCCATAAAGGAGGTTTGTGGTAGGTCTAGATTAAAGGTTATTCTCGAGACTGGCGAGTTGACAACCTTAGACAATGTTCGTAAAGCCAGTGATATTGCAATATACGCAGGAGCAGATTTCATTAAAACATCTACCGGGAAGATTCAGCCTGCAGCTACTATGCAGGTTACTTATACGATGCTTCAAGCAATTAGAGATTACTATGATGAAACTGGCAAAATGGTAGGTATGAAGCCCGCAGGGGGTATTTCTAATGCTAAATTAGCATTACACAACTTGGTTATGGTTAAAGAAGTATTGGGTCAAGAATGGCTAAACAATGAATGGTTTAGGTTTGGAGCCAGTAGTTTGGCAAATGATGTTTTAATGCAGATTTTAAAAACAGATTCTGGAGTCTACCAATCTAGCAATTATTTTACCTTGGATTAATTATGAGTACGGAAAATAAAAATTGGGAATATGCGGATGCTGTCGAAGGTACAGGTCATATTAAGCTAAAAGAAAAATATGGCTTATACATTAATGGAGAGTGGGTTGCGCCTCGTTCCAAAACTTATTTTTCTTCAACAAATCCACATGATGAAGCACATTTAGCTGAGGTTGCGCAGGCAAATAAGCAGGATGTGGATGCAGCCGTTATTGCTGCTGAAAGGGCCTATCATGATGTTTGGTCTAAAATCACACCTGCCGAGCGTGGAAAATATATTTTTCGAATTGCAAGATTAATGCAAGAACAAGCGAAAGAATTGGCAGTCATAGAATCATTAGATTCTGGAAAGCCCATTAGAGAGGCTCGCGACATTGATATCCCATTGGCCTGCAACCATCTCTTTTATTATGCAGGCTGGGCAGATAAACTAGATTATGCTTTTCCCAATCAAAAGAAAGAACCATTGGGTGTGGCAGGTCAAATTATACCATGGAATTTTCCACTACTCATGGCGGCATGGAAAATTGCTCCTGCGCTTGCAACAGGTAATACAGTTGTGTTGAAGCCAGCAGAAACCACATCATTAACGGCTTTGAAGCTTGCCGAGATTATTGATGAGGCAGGATTGCCTCCAGGAGTTGTAAATATAGTAACTGGTTTTGGAGATACGGGTGCCGCAATTGTAGCACATCCAAAGGTCTCAAAAGTTGCCTTCACGGGTTCAACCGCAGTGGGTAAACTTATTCAAAAGACAATTGCGGGTACAGATAAAAAAGCCACGTTGGAATTAGGTGGCAAATCTGCAAATATCATATTTGATGACGCGCCTTTAGACCAGGCTGTTGAGGGTATTATTAATGGTATATTCTTTAATCAGGGTCATGTTTGTTGTGCGGGTTCTAGGTTATTTGTTCAGGAAAACATTGCAGATAAAGTTATTAGAAAGCTAAAGCATAGAATGCAATCGCTTCAAATAGGCAATCCACTAGATAAGAATACAGATATTGGCGCCATTAATTCATCAGAACAACTCAAAACCATTAACAAGTACATTGATATTGGACGGAAAGAAGGTTCAGAGTGTTTTCAAGTTGACTGCGCACTTCCCAACATAGGATATTATTGTAAACCAACTCTTTTTATCAATGTTGCTCAATCAAGTGTTTTGGCGCAAGAGGAGATTTTTGGTCCAGTATTGACCATTCAAACGTTTAGAACAATAGATGAGGTGATCCAAAAAGCAAACAATTCTCCCTATGGATTGGCTGCTGGTGTTTGGACAGACAAAGGCTCAAAAATATTTAATCTTACTTCCAAACTTAAAGCAGGAGTTGTATGGGCCAATACATATAATAAATTTGACCCAGCCTCTCCATTTGGAGGATATAAGGAAAGCGGTTTTGGTCGAGAAGGAGGATTACACGGTCTAGGGGCATATTTAAAATAATTTGAAAGATGAGTAGATTAGAGGTGTTAAAAACATACAAGATCTTTATTGGCGGTAAATTCCCTAGAACGGAATCTGGCAGGTATTATAAAGCTGTAAATTCCAAAGGAGTTCCTGTTGCAAATATTTGCTTAAGCTCAAGAAAGGACGTTAGAAATGCAGTGCAAATTGCTAGAAAAGCTCAAGGTCTATGGCAAGAACGATCAGCCTTCAATCGAGGTCAGATTTTATATAGAATTGCAGAAATCCTGGAAGGAAGAAGTAGTCAATTTGTTGAGGAACTCATGCTTCAGGATTACTCCAAAATTAATGCTACAAAAGAGGTGGAAGCCGCAATTGATAGAATTGTATATTATGCAGGGTGGTGCGATAAATTCAATCAAGTTTCAAGTTCCGTAAACCCTGTAAGTTCCTCTCATTTTAATTTTTCAACAAATGAGCCCGTTGGCCTTGTTGGATTGCTTTTGCCTGAATCTTCCTCATTGCTGACCTTAGTTTCTTATTTGATGCCAATTATTGCGGGTGGGAATTCATGTGTTTTAATTGCTTCAGAGAGATTCCCTTTAACTGCAATAACATTTGCAGAAGTATTAAATACCTCAGATGTTCCAGGGGGAGTAGTTAATATTTTGACAGGTGCTGTTGCTGAGCTTTGGTCACCTTTATCAACTCATATGGATGTTAATGCGCTATCTGTTGATTTAAAAAGTCCATATCTAAAGGATATTCAATTGGCAGCTGTTGAAAATTTAAAACGCGTTATGTGCATGCATTCAGCAGATGAACAAGGTTTGGTAAACATTACAGATTTTCAAGAGCTGAAGACGACTTGGCACCCAATAGAAAATATTGGAGGCGCATCAAACTCTTACTAAAAGTAGGGTGCAGTCGTGATCTTTAGAAGCCAGTTTTCTCTCAGCTGTTCTAATCGCTCTACACGTGGGTTAAAAACGGATTTTCCCTTATATTTTTCTAGATCGTTGTAGGAGATAAGTTTGTTGGTCGAGCCATCATTGACAAGCACATTCATTCTGTTAAAAAAATCAGCGCTAATTTTTTCTTGAAGTGTTTTCATGAAATGAACAGAGGCATCAATGGAGCATCCTGTAATTTCAGCAGCAGACTCATCTACAGCAAAAACAATATACTGATCAAAAATAATATTTGCAGACGCATTGAGCTGTTTTTGATGTGCCTTCCATGATTTTGTAAATAGATTTAGCTCCAATTGAATCTCATTAACCTCTTTAGAGGATAACGCTCTATTGCATAAATAGGTCCACACCCGGCTACTTCCTGGCAGATTAGGGAATAGGTCTTTAAAGCTCTGCTGCATTTGCAATAAGTTCTGCTACATCAAGAACTTTTACAGCTCCCTCTTTTTCTGCATTTTTTATACCGTCTGTCATCATAGTATTACAAAAAGGACATCCAGTCGCAATAACTTCTGCGTTTGTAGCCGTCGCGTCTTCCGTTCTTTCAATATTGATTTCTTTATTTCCCTTTTCAGCCTCTTTAAACATTTGAGCACCACCTGCCCCACAGCAAAGGCCTTTAGATTTGCATCTTTTCATCTCTACAAGTTCCGCATCTAGTTTAGCTATAAGCTGTCTTGGTGCCTCATATACATCATTAGCGCGTCCTAAATAACAAGGATCGTGGAATGTTATTTTTTTTCCTTTAAAGGTGCCTGAAGATGCTAAGGTTAGCTTACCTGTATTGATCAGGTCCTGAATGAGCTGTGTATGGTGAATCACTTCATAATCTCCACCCAGATCAGGGTATTCATTTTTTAGGGTATTAAAACAGTGAGGACATGCGGTTACAATTTTTTTAATGTCATAGCCGTTGAGTACCTCGATATTCATCATGGCTTGCATTTGATAGGTGAACTCATTTCCTGCGCGTTTTGCCGGGTCCCCCGAGCAGCTTTCTTCGCTTCCGAGAACAGCAAAAGATACTTTGCATTTATTAAGGATTTTAACCAATGCTTTTGTTATCTTCTTAGCTCTGTCGTCAAAACTACCTGAACATCCAACCCAAAATAAAATATCTGGCTGTTCACCTTTTGCCACCATTTCGGCCATTGTTGGTACTTGCATACTCATCTTTTATTCTTTAAAAACTTGAATGTTTGCACTTTTTTCCACTAGGTTCGTGAACTTGCCTGTAAATCGCGTTGCTCTTACAATATGATTGTCTATCCAGTGGTAATTTCCACCACGTGGTTTGCCCATCAGTAAACCGTGGTAATTGAATCCATTATCTTTTAACCAATCCTCTGTTACTTGCCTATGCTCTTCAATTCTCGATGTAAAGAAGGTGATAATATGGCCTTGATCATACCATGTGTTTATCGTTTCCAGCGCATCATTATATAATCCCGCAGTTGCCATTCTTTCGGGCTCTTCGTTCGGTATATCATCACATATTGTTCCATCAATATCAATCATATAATTTTTTATCTCATCAGGGAGTACTGGTGATATAGTCTTTCCACCCTCAACAGCATCAATTAATTTTAACTCTCCTTGTTTATTCTTCATTTGCCCAGTTTAATCTATCATTTTGTGAAAATTGCCAAGGTGCCCCATTGTTCTCGATATTTGTGAGCATCCCTGTTAATTCATTTGGTATTTTTGATTCCTCCATCACTAAAAACCTTCTTAAATCAATTATAATCGATAAAGGATCAATATTAACGGGGCATTCATCTACACAAGCATTGCATGAGGTACATGCCCAAAGCTCTTCTTCTGAAATATAATCACCAAGTAGGGCTTTTCCATCCTCAAAATCCTTACCATTTTTTCTTTTTGCTTCACCAACCTCAACCAAACGATCTCTGGTATCCATCATTATTTTTCTCGGAGATAATAACTTTCCAGTTATGTTCGCTGGACAAGAAGATGTGCAGCGACCACATTCTGTGCACGTATAGGCATCCATTAGGTTTTTCCAACTTAAGTCCGTAACATCTTTAGCTCCAAAACGGGATGGAGGAGGTGTACCTGGATCTGGAGCGGCATACGGATCTGCTGTTGGATCCATCATAAGTTTGACTTCCTTAGTAACACTATCCATGTTAGAGAATTTACCTTTCGCCTCAAGATTGGAGTAGTATGTATTCGGGAACGCTAAGAGAATATGGAAGTGTTTAGAGTAGGGTAGGTAATTTAAAAAACCGAGTACCATTATTAAGTGACCCCACCAACCAACGCGTTCTGCAATATGAAGTGAGTCAGTGGATAGTCCATCGAATAAAATCGGGCCAAGTATTGAAGAAACGCTAAATCCAAAACTACCATTAGTTCCCATTTCAGCATGAGAGGCCCCTCGTTGAAATAGTACTTCATCCGCACCGTTCATGGTAAAGATGCAAATCAGTAGAATCAGCTCGAATATTAGAATGAGATTTGCATCTTTTGTTGGCCAACCTATCATTTCTTTCATCTTCAAACGCGGAAGTTTGAGTAGGTTTCTTCTAGCAAGAAAAACAATTGTAGCTATAAATGCCGAAACGGATAGTATTTCTATGAAGCTAATGGTAAATGTGTATAAACCACCGAGACTGCTTCTGAAAAATCGATGTTCATCAAGCACTCCATCAGTGAATATTTCAAACAGCTCTATTTGAGTGATGACAAAGGCAACGTAAAGACAAAGATGAAGGAGTGCAGGGATAGGTCTTGAAAACATCTTTTTTTGGCCGAAGGCAACAAGTAGCATTGTTTTCAACCTTGCACCTTTTTGATCGGACCTTTCTTCAGGAAGACCTAAGCCAATATTGAACTTGATTTTCCAAATATTATAGGCGAAAAAGGATACCCCAATAATTGCAATTATGACGAAAAGAAGCACACTGATATTCATACCATTTATTTATCTATTCAAATATAGCTAAACTTATTTTACTATGCACGCATAACAACTTAGAATTGTTGATGAAATTTACAATTCAATAAGCTTAATAAAGGTAATTATTGTTGCGTAAATGCAGCACATTATAAAAGAAACAAAACGATTTTTATCAAATTATAAGGAAATCTGGATTAATCCTGAATGGTATCCAGTACTTTTCGAAGTTTTCTCTCCTCTTTCGGACTTAAGGTTGTTCCTTTCGTCTTAGAACCTAGAAGGGAAAAATGAATATACCTTTCTGGATGAAGCGTAAGGTCTTCCACAAGATCTTGAAGTTTTTTATTTGACATAACAAGTTCATTATAAAGGGCCTCATCGTACAATAATTTGCTCATTGAACCTGTGCCATTTTCAACTTCGTTTAGAACGGCGTTTATCTTCTGAATCGAGGTGTTGGCATCTAATATAATTCCTTTAAAATCTGCAGATACTAAATCGTCGGATATCTTTTTTGTATTACCGATAATCTGAGATACTTCATCATTACTCTTTTTAAGATTTACAGTTATACTCTCAACGTTGGACATAATCCTTGAAAATTGAAGTCTTTCTTGTGCCACAAATAATTCAATTTCTTCAGCTGCGTTTCCTAATTTATCTATGGTAGTTTTTACACGGTTAAAGCTTCCTTCTATTTCTGATGTCGCTGTGGAGTCCCAGAAAGCTGATAATGAATTGACCATGTTATCAACGGAGATCATCATGCTTTGGAGCTTTTGAGTAATCGGATCGGCATATTCTTTTACTTGATATGCTAAGTCAAGGCTGGATTTGATACCGGGTATTTCGGCACCTTTTTTATATTCTTCTTTATTCGATGGATTTGTTTTTAAAATCAGACCTTTCGAGAAGAAATCTGGCGAACCAATTTCAACAGTACTTCCTTTCGTGATTTTAACATTTCCATTTTGCACGTTAAACGTTATCTTAACCCTTCGATTGGGTTTGTTTTCAGGAAGGATCTCAACATTTACAACCTTTCCGATAACAACACCATTCAAGATTACATCACTCGAAACCATAAGTTGATTTGAGTTTTCAAAATAAGAATGATAAACTAAATCACCACCAAAGAAGCTGTATCCTTTCAAGAAATTTATTCCAAAGATTAATATGAGAATCGCTAGGATTGCAACAAGGCCGGCTTTTATTTCTTTCTGGAATTTCAAAACTTAATTTTCTACTAATTTAAGTGCTTTTTCGATACTAATGCGTTCTCCGTTCAAGAAAGCAACGACAAATGCGCCTTTAAACCCTTTTTCTCTCATTTTTACCTTATATCTCACTGCAGCTTTTATATCGTTGCTAAATCCTTTTGTGCAGTATTTGAAGAGTCCGCCTTGTCGATATTCATAAGTGCCTGCCTCACCTTTTAATCGAGGAGAATCTGAAGGTATTTTTGTATTTAAGCTAAGGATTTGAACACGAAAAAGTAGTCCGTTATTTTTTTGTTCTTGATTTACTTTGTCAATAAAACTTGGTTCCGAAGCAACTTCAGGTTTCTCACTTTTCGGATTAGGTGCAGGTTGTTTAGGAGCAGTCGTCTTGGTTGGATTATCGACGATTTCTGTGCCTTCGATTGACGCTTTGTATTTATCGAATGCCATTAGCATTGCATTTGCCATTTTATTTTGCCCACCCTCTTTTCCAATGAAACTTTCTTCATTTGGGTTTGTTAAAAATCCAGTTTCAATCAACACACTAGGCATGGTCGTTCTGTAAAGCACCATGAACCCAGCTTGTTTAACTCCTCTATCTCGTCGGCCTAGTTTTTTGAATTCCGCTTGCAGAAATTGTGCGAAGGTTATGGCATGGTCAAGAAATACAGAAAGTTGTAGCCGTTTGGCAATGATCGCGTCAGGTGAGAGGTCAAAATTTTCATATTGTGCGCCTCCATCTTCTTCTAAGGCAATAATTGAATTTTCGCGTGAGGCTACTTTTTGTTGTGCCTCCGATCTATGTAAACCAAGGACATATGTTTCTGTTCCATAGGCTGCAGGTGATGCGGCATTCGCATGAATACAGATGAATAGATCTGCTTTTGCCCGGTTTGCAATATTCGCGCGTTCTCCTAGTTCAACAAAAACATCTTTATCTCTTGTGTAAACGATTTTAAGATCAGGATACTTTTCTTTGATTAGCTTACCTAACTTGAGGGCCATCGAAAGACAAACATGTTTCTCTTTAGAGAATTTACCGTGGCAACCGGGATCATGTCCACCATGCCCTGCATCAATAACAATGGTTTCAATAGATTTTTGGCTCCAAATTGTGTTGAAACCACAAAAAATAGCAATCACAAATAAAAAGGTTCGGGTTGCGTTACCTTTATACAATCGTAAAATTGGTAGTTTTGTCCTATCGACTTGCATATAAACAAATTTAGTGCACTCCTATTGAGCAAACTTCATTCCATAGTATATTTTATACCCTTTGCTTTGTTAATAATGCATTTTGGCAATACGGTTACTGCTCAGGTTAAGCCACGTGATACCTTATATGTTTATGAATCTGAATTAGATGATGTTATATCCTATAGTGCGCGTGACTCTATATACAGTGATCTCAAAAACAAGTTAGTATTTTTATACGGTGGTGCACGCGTTGATATGGGGACGATTTCCTTGACGGCAGGATACATTGAAGTCAATTTAGAGCTCAATGAAGTCACTGCAAAATTTATATTAGATTCAGTTGGTGCGCCCACTGAGTTTCCTGAATTTCAGGATGGGCAAGAAAAGATGCAGTGCGAGGAGATGCGCTACAATATCAAAACAAAAAAGGGCTTTATTAAAGAACTGTCCTTAAAGCAAGATGAGTTTTATTTTAAAATGGGCACTGCAAAAAGGCATCCAACAGATGAGATTCATTTGTTAAAAGGCCGGTTAACAACTTGTGACCAAAAAAACCCACATTATCATTTTCAGCTATCAAAAGGTGTTATTGTACCTGAAAAGCGAATTGCTACGGGACCCATGAACTTATGGATTAATGGAATACCAACCCCTTTTGGTCTTCCTTTCGCTTTAATACCAAATCAAAAGGAACGTTCTCATGGTATTTTATTCCCTGAGCTTGTACCTGGTTCTGCTTACGGATTTGGTTTTCAAAACCTTGGTTATTACATTCCTATAAATGAGCGTTTTCAGACATCCGTTTATGCAAATTTATATAGCAGAGGAAGCTGGGGTTTACGAAATGATCTTGACTACGCGAAACGATATGCTTTTTCAGGTAAATTATCATTAGGATTCCAGCAATATCGGACAGGTTTTCCTTCCAATGAAACAAATAATAAGGCAACTATCTTTTGGTCTCATCGAAAAGCACGAAAGTCAAATCCAAATTGGTCATTTTCCTCGAATGTTAATTTTATTTCCGACAATGAAACTAAAAATAATTTAGACCCTATAAATCCTACATACTTCAGTAATTCATTTAACTCAGACATTAATCTAAATCGGAGCTTTCCGGGGAAACCATTGAATATGGGGCTAAAGGTTTCTTTGAGGCAAAATTCTTTAGCCGAGTCAATATCCTTGGTTAGTCCAATTTTGACAGCAAATATGACGCGGGTATTTCCTTTTAAGCGTTTTATAAAACGATCGAATTCAGAATGGAAAAAAATCATTGAAAGAATTGGTTTCTCTTATAATTTTGATGGACAAAATAGATCTAATTTTTCAGATTCTTTGCTAACGCAAGGTGACTTGAGTCGTATTGGTCAGCAATTCATGTATGGTGCAAAGCAATCTATGAGCATACAGACTACAGGGGGCTTATTTAAGAACGTTCTCAAGTTGACCCCTAGTGCCAATTATGCGACAAAATTGAATTTTCAGCGTATTGAAAAATCCTATGATGCAATTAATAATAATACAAATATTGATACACTAGAGTCTGCAGATCTCGCACATGAATTTAATCTTAATATTAGTGCGACGACCATGTTGTATTCTTATTACAACTTTCTTGGGAAAAACCAAGCTAAAATGCGTCATATTATGACCCCAAAATTGAGTTATCGTTATGTGCCGTTAATCAACCCTTTGATTTCAGGAAATTTTGGAGTAGATCAGGCTACATTGAATTATTCCCAATATGAAAGAAGTCTCTATTCAGTGGGTAATTCTGTTGAATCTTCGTTTTTGACATTTGCACTGAACAATACTTTTGAGTTGAAGCGAAAATCGGATAAAGACACGATTACAGGTTTTAAGAAGATTAGAATTATTGACCAGTTGTCTTTTTCTGGGAATTATGATTTCTTAAGGGATTCAATGAAGCTTTCGAATATTAGTATGAATATGCGTGTGAGTCCAAGAAATTGGTTGAATATTGTGACTAATGCCCAGTTTAGCCCTTATTCTTGGGACAGTCTTGGCGGGCAGACGATGTCTAGCTATGCATTAGAAGACAATCAAGGATTAGGTCGTTTTTTAACCGTTAATTTTTCTACAACTATGGTTTTTGCACCCAAAAAAGATCGTGAAAAAATTAAAGATGAAACAGCCAAATTGAATGATGAATGGAATGCAGACTATAATTATTTCGCGCTGCATCCAGAGCACATGGTATTTTTTGATATTCCCTGGAAAATGAACCTTTCACATATCTATAGTATACGGGCAAATCAAAATATCACAGCGAGCAACCCGGATCCATATACCTTCGTTCAGTCTTTGAGTATTCGGGGAGATTTAAGTTTTACCAAACGCTGGAATTTATCGGGTAATCTAAATTTTAATGTTGTTGATCAGACACTTACCAATGCAAACTTTTCATTAAATAGAAATATGCATTGTTGGGCTTTATCGATATATTGGACTCCTGTGGGAGGTAATAAGAGTTTTTTGGTTAGCATCAGAAATACCTCTGCAATTTTCAGAGATGCTAAAATAGAATTTCGAAAACCTCCTGCATTTCTTTAATAAAAGTTTGCTCTTTTTTGAAACATTATTTGTGTTTTATCGGAATCCAAATTTCTTCCGCTGCATTGGTGATATTATAATTCAAGCCAATTAGCTCAAAGTGAGGTCGATCGTCAATGCAATATTTAGAATTCGGAATCCATTGATTAAAGATGTAATGAAATACAGGTGTAATTTCTGAAGGCTTTCCTTTATAATTAAATACAGCATATTGTCCAGCCCTCAGTATAAGTGAGTCAAGTCCCGACGGAATATTTTCAAAACCAACGACTTCAACTGCAGCCCATTTCACGAAATTATGAGAAGGGTGGAACTTTTGATGGTATTCAGGCGGGTATATTTGAAGCGAGATTCTATCATTAGAGACTCTATTGTTGAGTTCTTTTATTCTGGGTCCAAATTCTTTCCACAATTCAACGGTTCTATCCTCTGAGAGACTCATTTCTAGCTGACAACCCACAAGTTTCTTTTCTGCTAACAATTCAATCCTTGGCGTCATGCAAAAGGTTAATTATAGAGTAATATTTTTGGGCCAAGTACCATACTTACTCGGCTAATTCTTCGTTCCGGATTGTTTTTTTGAGCTTGACTTTTCTCAAGATTAGGCGGAAGTGTTTCCCCACGTCCATTAATTTCTACATCAATAATTAAATCCATTTTAGTCTTATAAGCATTAAATTGCTTCATTAACTCATTCGCAACAGACTGTGCTCTCTTTTCTGAAAGAATCTTGTTTTTATTTTTTCTATCAGACTCAGAACCTGATCCTTGTTCATCTGCATATCCATTTACAACAATCATTAAACGATAAATAGAATCATTAAACACATCTGCATTGTGGTCTTTTAGATATTCACTCCACATCTCCAAATCTTTATCCATGGAACCGACTAGCTTTGAGATTTCCTTTTTACCAGCTTTGTTCAGAACAGAGCTACCTGCATCGAAACTGATGTCTCCGCCAATTTTTCTTACTTCCTTATTTGAAGCAATCATTTTTTTAAGTGGTTCAATATAATTTTGAAGTAAGTTATTCAGCTCTTTCGCAAGTTCAAGTGTTCTTTCGTGACCGTTCATCGAATAGGGTGAGGTGGTATTTAATTCGGCAATAATCACCTCAGTGCGTTCATAGATTTTAACCAATGCCATTTCAATATCATCTACGCGTTCCGTCGAATCAATAGAATTCATTTCAGCTTGCTGCTGCTCCACAATTCGTTTTGCTGCATCTGCTTTTTCCATCGCTAGAAAGAGGTCCTTTTCGCGCGAAGCTCTATTTTTGTTTATGTTGGTGACTTCTTTCTCACCAGTCTGACCTTTGTATGTGGTTGTGTTGAATATTGGTTTTCTAAGGCTATTATTTGTAGCACAGCTTGTGAACATAAAAATAAGAGCAGATAGGGTGACTGAACTAATTGAAACTTTCATTTGAAACATTTTGTTAAATGTACCGAATTGAATTTATAAATATAAATCATCGGTCTATCTTTTATTCATATGTGATTGTGCATCAGTTTTTTTTCTGCTTTCTTGAGATATTGATTTGTACGTTTGCTTTGAAGGGTTCAATACTTGAAAGAATAATTAATTCTTGATTAGGACCAGAAAAATAATTAAGGTACTGTGTTCCTAAAAAAATAAAATAATCAAAAGTCAAAGCAAGCGTTCCTCCTTCAGCTACTTGATATTCATCAGGTCTAAATCTAACTTTTAACCCATCTTTATTTACTTGATTAACAATTCCTAAGAGTTTAGCATTTCCTAAATGATTGAGTTGGTAATAGGCATTGTAAGGTGTTTTTCTTGGACTTAGTTTTCCATTATTTAAAAAATAAATGGCATCTGACAGCCCTAAAACGTCCTGACCTTCATGGGAAACAAGAATTATTGTCAACTGCTCTTCATGTCTTAGTTTTAAAATATATTTAAAGAGTAAGGCGCGTAGTTGTGAATCCAGATTCGAGAATGGTTCATCTAAAAGGAGCACCTCCGGTCTTAAAGCAATTGCTCTTGCAATAGAGAGTCGCTGCTGCTCTCCTCCGGATGTTTCATTCGCTTTTATATCCCTTATTTCATTCAGCTTTAAAAGTTTTAGGAGTTCCTCGACACGTCTAATTTTTATTTTTTCAGGTAGCGAGATAGCGGCTTCTCTTATATTTTCCTCAACTGTGTGATACGGATCTAAGTTATAATCTTGTGAAACGAGTTTGATTTGATCATACCCTGGCACCAATAGTTGTTCTGCATTAGGAAGTAATTCATTGTCAAGTTTTATGCTGCCATGCTGAGGTCCAAGCTGTCCTGAAATAACATTCAATAGTGTTGATTTTCCTGCGCCAGATTTCCCTACAAGTCCTATAATCTGTCCTTTTTTCGCTGTTAGGCTGATGTTTTTTAATACCGGTCGATCGAAGGCTACAGAGATTTCTTTGATTTCAAGCATACTTAGTCGTTTGACGAATCTTTTTTATGAATTGTATTTTCTTTAAAAGAAGTTGGTAAAAGGTCTGGGAATATTTTAATAACCAATGGCAATAGGATGGCACCTCCCGGTAATAGGAAGATAGCTAGAGAAGGCATCGATTTTAAAATATCATAAAATTGAGTCTTAAATTGTTCTTTTTCTTCAGGTCGAAGTTCACGAACCGCCGATTTCGCCAGAAGATCCATGAGATCCTTGCTTTCTTTTATTTCGTTGAAAAGTTTCTCTTTATTCCTGCCTAAAATCAGAGACCACTTTTTTTGTATTGCTGTCAATAAAACTCCTGAGGACTTCTCTTCATTTAGAATAGAAAGTGCCGCTTTATTTTTGAATACAAATGTTCTTCCTACTAGAAAAGCTTCATCAATTTCAATTGGACTTAGAAATAGCGATTTCCCAATGTTTTTTAAATTCCGCTCTTCACTAGGATGCACTGTGTGGGTTCCACAAGCTACAAATACGCACAACTCAAAAATGAATTTATTAAAGAAGTCATCTTGGCTCAGCTTATCTATGTTGGTTTTATCCCTTTTGTTATTGATCCACATCTTCACCATTTCCTTCTGCTCCGGATTAAGATGGCTTGATGAGAGCAGGTAATAAAGAAGTCTTTTCTCCTTTTCTTCGATTTTACCATCTCCATACGCCGCTTCAGTCAGAAATCGTAAAAGCTTCAATACGAAGTCATCATATTGCTGAACAAGATCGATTCCATTATTTTTTAAAAATTCTGCGTATAATAAAACATCTATAAAAACAAGTCCATTTGCACTTTGATTGAGCCAATAATTTCCTTTCGCCAGGTTCGATTTAATTTTCACCCTTTCTGACAATATATTTTCGAGTTTAAGTTCTATTTTTTTATCAAAATCAAACTCCCAAGGTGATATTTTAGTTTGGAATTTATCATAAAACTCATCAAGTGAAATCAGAAAGGCATCGTAATCTATTGCTACTTTTAGTTGATGGTTTTGA
>Ga0206130_10004751_pt1 | contig 16539 bp, 14 predicted proteins | sample Helgoland_Spring_9_FD_148637 | JGI IMG/M metagenome (GOLD analysis project Ga0206130, IMG submission 148637) | Pelagic subsurface seawater microbial communities from Kabeltonne, Helgoland, North Sea - Helgoland_Spring_Bloom_20160512_1 | ecosystem: Environmental > Aquatic > Marine > Epipelagic ... | reverse complement strand
TGCAGGAGCAGGAGCAGGAGCAGGTTCAGGTGCAGGTGCAGGCTCAGGGTTAATAATGACGTCGATAAGTATCTGGCTGGGAGCGGGCTTTGAGAGTTGCTCGGGGGTCACGTCAGGCGATATGTCGCGGCTTTCTAAGGCGATTAATTCGTTAAGGTCGGCAATCGACGTATTAGTGCCGGGAATAGCCAAGCTCTTTGGTTCGCTGGTTAATATCTGCTGGATACGTGATTTGCTGATACCGGCTAGTTCGGTAATGATTTCGCCGGCATTCTCTCCATCGAGGGTGCCGTCAAGCATATCCACTGAAATCAGTGTAATTAATTGATCTGCGGCTATAGCGGTGCCGTTATTGTCGGATTCCTGTTTCAACTGATCGGCCACGGCGGCAAACACTTCAATGACTGTTCTGTGGGCCAGCGATTTTTGCTGATCGGTTTGGAGTGACAATACGGGGGCACTGGTAAACAAATTGATACCGTCGTCGATTAAGCCAAGACCAAAGAGTTTTTTGATGCGAGTAGTTGCGGTCTCTAATGCAAAGATGAAATCAGCGATGGAAGCCGGGTTAGCACTCGAAGCTGACGTCGCTAGGGCGTTGATGGCGTAATCGACCGCTAGGGTAGTTAATGGTGTCGCGTATATCGCTGTGCCACTTTCAATGTTATCCGAGGTTGCAACCGTGCGGAGGGTCGGGGTAACTGGAACGTTGCCGTTGAGCTCTGTGCCTAGGGTATATTCGAAAAGGTAGAGATTATCGGTTAAATATTGGCTGTCAATATCTAGCATCAAGTGGGCGGCTTCATCAGTAACACCCTCAGCGATGAGCTGACCTTTGTAACCCACACTGCTAGAGTCAATTTTGTAGACTGACACAATGGCGTCTTTTAATGGCCCTTTGACGGCCATACCCGTGACTGAAACAAAGGTACGCTCGGGAGCAGGCTCAGGTTCGGGAGCAGGCTCAGGTTCTGGAGCGGGTGCCGGCTCGGGTGCAGGTGTGGGCTCGGGAGCAGGAGCAGGAGCAGGATTGGGCTCGGGTGTGTTGTCTTGCGTTGTTACGATACCCGTACCGCCATTGCTGGAACTTGTAGAGCTGCTACTTTTTGAGTCGCTGCCCGAGCCACCACCACCGCAAGCCACCATAAAAGTGCTGAGTACGGCGATTAATACTGCACGGTAAATTATCTGCATGGACGTTATCCTGTGAGAATTGTGTCGGCCTAGTCGCATTCAGTGGCGGTGAAAATTTATGCCGGAGATTGATTTCCCATAGGGACTGATGGTAGGGCCACTAAAACAATTGCACAAGTCTTTAACGTTGTTCGCGTGCGCAATTTTCTGCAGGTGTGATGGTCGTCACGGCGGATGTGTTGTGCAGGTATCGCTTTGTGTGTCGCTTAGGCTCTTCAATGGCATAAAAACGCTAGTTTACAGAGAATGTATATCTAACGTTAATTGGAAAAAAAGGGTGTTTTTATAGCGGCGCTGCTGCTCGGCGGCGTTATTTACGCTTAGGACCAGCGCTTAACCGGAGTACTTAAAGTACATACTAAAACCGACTGATTCATTGGTTTATCAAAAACCCGATCTAACACATCGATGATGTAAATCATGGCTTGGCGTTGCTTGGCGAGAGATTATTAGGCTGAAATTTACCCTGTCTGGAGACGATGATGGTTATTATTGGACGGATCTTTCGATCACTATTTTATACGGGTCTTGTCGCGCTCTTGATAGCCTGCGGGTCCGATGAAAACGTATTCTCGATACCCCCAGTTGCACCCTCAGTTGAACCGGTAAAAACAGCCCTTAAGCGGTTGCCGGTTTCGTATAATGACGTTATGGTCTCGCTGATTAATGAGGCCGCAGATCCGATCTGGAGAGCAGGGTGGAAAACGCCTGAAACCGATCGAGACTGGCGGCAACTGGAGCACCGTGCAAGGCAGTTGAAACTTGCAGGTGCATTGCTCTCCCAGCCAGGCAGCGGTCCAATTGATCATCAGTGGTCCTTGCGTCCGGAATGGAACAAATGGGCCGCCCAATTAGTGGTATCCGGTGATGCTGCTATTAGGGCGATTGACGCCCGTAACCGTGAGGGTGTGAGTAGGGCTGGTGATACGATGGTAGCCGTTTGTGAAGGATGTCATCTCGATTTTAAACCCGATATTCCGACCGGGGGGAAGTATGGCGATTTAGCGCCGTTGTCTGTAAATGACCGAGAGTAGCTAGGCGTCTGTCGATCCACTTGTAAATTAAGGGCAGCCGTTTTATGGTTTAAAAATAGAAACCGATGGCGGTTGCCATGACTAAGCGATACGATGTACTTGAGTCAGGTAGACCACAGGCCAATGGGATTAATGATAAGGGAGAAGAAGTTCCTATTACTGGTCTGATGGTTGAAGAATCCATGAAGGGAGTCAAACTTAATCGATAGGGGCACATACCGGCTTCAATTGAGTGATTACTAATGACATACTGGGAGCCCTGAAAGACTAAGCGTTGATGCAATTACTCCAAATGTTCGATCACTAAATTCTGCTGTAAATTAATGGCGCGTTATTGGCGCATAAGTTGTCTTGTTAAAAAATACTTGATGGTTAAAAAAAGTTTGCCTGATATACTGTTTATGTGTACAGTACTTCTAAATCGGGCACCACCTCGATAAATATGAATTGGGTCCCCGCCGCGGCGACAGATTTTTAGTGATAGTAAATAACTATAACGTCTGAGTCATCGTGCCCAATTATTGTATTTAGCCTTGTGATAGAGAGAGAATGATTATGGACACTAACAAAGAAAAAGCGCTTCAAGCCGCACTTGCCCAGATTGAGCGGCAGTTTGGTAAAGGTTCGATCATGAAAATGGGAGAAGAGGCGAGAGAAGCTATTCCTGCCATTTCTACTGGTTCACTGGGCTTGGATGTTGCTCTGGGAATAGGTGGTTTACCGAAAGGTCGGATCGTTGAAATTTATGGGCCAGAGTCCTCTGGTAAAACAACGCTGACGTTAAGTGTGATTGCCGAAGCGCAAAAAGCAGGAGCAACCTGTGCTTTCATCGACGCCGAACATGCACTTGATCCTGGTTACGCCGAGAAGTTGGGGGTGAATATTGATGATATGTTGGTGTCTCAACCTGATACGGGTGAACAGGCGTTGGAAATTACCGATATGTTGGTTCGCTCCGGATCAGTTGATGTCATCGTTGTTGACTCGGTTGCAGCATTAACACCCAAAGCAGAAATTGAGGGTGACATTGGCGATTCTCACATGGGCTTGGCAGCGCGAATGATGTCTCAAGCGATGAGAAAAATGACCGGAAACATTAAGAATGCCAATTGTTTGGTAATCTTTATCAATCAGATTCGTATGAAAATTGGTGTGATGTTTGGTAGCCCGGAGACAACAACGGGGGGTAACGCGCTAAAGTTTTACGCCTCAGTTCGTTTGGATATCCGTCGTACCGGTGCGGTTAAAGACGGCGACGAAATTGTTGGCAATGAAACACGGGTTAAGGTTGTTAAGAACAAAGTAGCACCACCCTTTAAACAGGCTGAATTCCAGATTTTATACGGTAAAGGCATTTACCGTATGGGTGAAGTAATAGACCTCGGTGTAAAGCAAGGACTGGTTGATAAAGCGGGTGCCTGGTATGCCTACAATGGTAATAAAATTGGTCAGGGTAAGGCGAATGCTGCGAAGTTTTTGTTAGACAACCCTGACATTGCAAGCGTTATCGAAGGCAAAATTCGGCAGGAGTTGCTAGGAAGCAAGAAGTCCCCTGATCTGCAGGTTGTTGAAGCCTCGCTTGATGGTGCTGCAGAAGTCGCCGAGTAAGCGAACTGCTTATTCACATCCGGTTGTTGGATGAAAATCGCTCTTAACATACGGCGAGCAGCTATGGATTTACTAGCTCGCCGTGAGCACGCTTGCCATGAGCTTGCCTCCAAGCTGTCCAGAAAGTTTTCCCCCTTTATAAAGTCAGACGATTGTCCGCTGTCGTCAGATCAGTTTCACGATGTTATCGTCGAGCAAATACAAAGACTGACAGAAGAAAATTTGCAGAGCGATGAACGCTTTGTGGAGTCTTTTATCAACGGTCGAAAAACTCAGGGAAAGGGTCCCCTGCGTATTCGCCAAGAGCTGGAGCAGCGACGTGTATCATCAGAGCTAATCGAGGCGTATCTTGATGAAAGTGATGAACAGTGGCAGGAGCTGGCAAGACAAGTCTACCAGCGAAAGTATGGGTTCGCCGATGCGGTAGCCTACCAAGAAAAATCAAAACGATTGCGATTTATGCAGTACCGCGGATTCTCTCTAGGCATCATCTTCTCCCTGATCAATGAATAGACGATGCCTTTTGAATATCCGCTTCTTGAGTCTGAACCGCTAAAGTATATTTACCTCCAATTCTTTTGTGCTGACAAAATCAGCCAGTTTTTCATACCTTGCCGAGCTGGTAATAACAGCCATACTGGCACATTCGGGTTTTAGATAGATTTCGGTGACCCGCTTCAAATCATCCATAGAAACTTTTAGTACCTGCTCTCGAAATTCACGACGCTGTTGATGTGTTCTCCCGAAGAGCGAGTTGTGAAACTCCTGCTTTGCCTCACCAGCCGGCGAGACAGGTTTGTCCAGCCCGCTGATGACTCCGAGAATGGCCTGTTCGAGCGGTTCTTCACCATGATCAGTCTCCAGCAGCCAGTCGATAGAGCGGTCAAAGTCGTCGATAGTTTCTTCGAGGCGTGGGTCGCGATAGGAATAGAAACGAAACGCTGCAATACTGGCATCATGGCTCGCGCCACCACCATAGGCTCCGCCTTGCTCGCGAATAGCTCTGTGTAAATAGCCGTTGCGTAAAAAGCCGCCTAGCACGGTCAGAGGGGCAGCATCAGTGTGTTCAACCGGGACCGTAGGATAGGATTTCGCGCAGAAATTGACCTGAGTGTTGGCTACCCATAATTGTTTGCGGGTCTGACGTATGGGATCTGGGGAGAAATGGCCTAAGTTCTCTGTGTTTTCTGAATCATTCCACAGGCTGGCGATAGATTGTTGGCAATCGACCAATTTATCTTCTTCAGCCACTAATAGCACTTGCTTAGACGACTTCAGTATTAGTTGATGAAGCTGCTGTAGTTTCTCTGCATATTTATTGAGACCCTGCTCCGTTTGTAAACTATCGTCCAGGGCTTTCGCGGCCTGAATTCCACCCAAGCCGCTGAGACTATGGCTCAAATAAGCAACGGGGCTCATGCCGCTACTAGCTGCACTCATGGCAAGGCTGTGGCCGTTATTAGTAACGGATTGCTCACGTCGAGCTCTTTGCTGTCCAACCAGTTCTCGCAACCGAGGAAGTTCGTCGAAACGCACGGACAACAAGGTTTTTTGCATCAGTTCTGACTGTTGTTGTTGATTGCGAACCAACGCTTTTGCGGACAGAACTAAATAACCTTTGATATTCTGCTCGTCATTAACGGCACCTCTTATCGTGGTAAAAGCATTGATCGAGCCACAAACCTTTGCCTGCCAGTCCTGTGTCGCTAGATAGTCTTTTTCCCCTACGCCCAGTTCTGTTAATGCATTAGTGTAATAGGGGAGTAGTTCGACTAATTCTGGCGATAGCGGCGGTAGTTCAACAAGAATCTGTTGATAAACCAAGCCGTTGGTACCTTGCACAAAACATTGGGCGGGTAATTGACCTAGGGAAAGTTGCGTACCTTCAACTGTATGAGTGTCAGTAGGCACATCCTCGAGTCCAACTTTCGGCAGGATCGATTCGTCATCCTGTTGCTCTTGCCGCTGTTTCAGGGCATTTGCCTGCTCGACAATATGTTGTTTATCTTCTTCCGATAGCGAAGACTTTATATGTTTAAGTTGGGCTGCTTCCCTAGCATCTTTCTGTGCCGACAATTCTGTGTCTGGTGCCATTGTCAGTGTAACGCGATGTGGGTTGTCGACCAGTAATTTTTGAGCGAGATTCTTGATGAAATCGGGATCTTTTATATCCTTATGCAGTTGTTCCAGAACTGGGTCCATGTTGAGTACAGCGATAGGATCGCCTCGATGGGCAGCATTGCCGATGGCCGCGAGAATTATTTGTAAGCCATAAGGATAGCCGTCACCACCAACTTCTCGCTGATGCAATTCTAGTTGATGTAACACTGATTCTACCTGTTCTTGGGGAACGCCGTGCTCGGCTACCTCTTTTATGGTGTCCAGTATGAGCTGTTCGATCGCCTCGCAGTTATCAGCGTGTGCTCCTTCAATTCCGCAGACGAAGGTCAGTTCGCGCATTGAGTCTTCCAGTCCACATAGCGGTGAGGGAGAGTTCCCCAACTCTGTCGTTTCCAAAACACGCTGTAAGGGGGAGTTACTGTTGTCTAAAAGAACACTGGCGAGCAGCTGGCCTTGTAATAGATCTTGAAGATTTGCGCTTTGCCCCCAGAGCCAGCCCATGACCAGATGTGTTTTTTCCTCGGTGCTACCTTCTTCGTCAAACGCATATTTTTCATGGACACGAACCGGTGCTAGATAGCGTTTTTCTTTCGGTACAGAGATATTAACATCAAGTTTCTTAAAGCGAGAGAGAGCTAATTGTTCAAATTTCTGGTGATGCTCCTCGGCACTGATGTCGCCATAGGTCATGAAAATCGCATTCGTGGGATGGTAGTGGCTCTGGTAGAAATCTTTAAGCTGTGCGTAACTCAAATTCGGAATGTCCTCCGGTTCCCCGCCACTATTATAGTGATACGTTGTCGTAGGGTATAAATGCTTACAGAGTGCCTGCCAGAGAGTGCTGGGAACCGAGCTCATAGCGCCTTTCATCTCATTGAAAACCACGCCTTTGTAGACGAGGTCGCTGTCGGTGTTGTTAGGCTCGGCAAATTCCACGCGGTGACCTTCCTGAGCGAAATCCATCTCGTCAAGTCGAGAGAAAAATACCGCATCCAGATAGACATCCAGTAAATTATCGAAGTCTTTACGGTTCTGGCTGGCAAAAGGATAGGCAGTCCAGTCAGAACTGGTAAAAGCGTTCATGAAGGTATTTAGTGAGCGACGAATCATCATAAAAAACGGATCTCGAACGGGATAGCGCTCACTGCCGCACAGGGCGGTATGTTCCAGAATATGTGCGACACCGGTAGAGTCCATTGGTACCGTTCGCAGAGCGACTAAAAACACATTTTCGTCGTTGTCCGCAGCCATATGATAATGTGCGGCGCCGGTTGTTTTGTGCCGATATTCCTCGACAGTTATTTTGAGCGAATCTATAACCTGACTGCGAACCCATTCAAAAGCAGGGTGCTGGGAGTGAGAGGGAGTAGGGTCATTGGTTTGGGTCGCTGAATTCATTGCGTCTCTGCATCGGTCATTATCAAGGGCACTTAGTATAACGCTTAAAGGCAGTGTCTGCGCAGCAAATTTTGATAACTAGGCTGTTGGTCTTTTTGGACTGCCGAATCGTAACGCTGCTCTAATCGGCTAGATTTTACTTGACGCCAGATTTTACATCCTCAGTACTGAATACGGCTATCGATAGCAAGATTGGTAGAGAGGAGTGCGGTCTTCCCATGCGTTAGGCTGCATAACTTATGACCTCAAAAGTGAAGGAGCGAACATGCAAAGGTTAGGCGTTAAGCATAAAGCGGTGATGTTGTTATCAAGTGGTTTTATACTATTACCGCTGTCGATTACTGCTGAGACAAGCGCTGAAAAAATTTATGAAATTCGAACATACACGTCGGCACCGGGTAAATTAGATGAGTTGCATGCCAGGTTTCGCGACCATACATCGCGTCTATTCGCAAAACATTCGATGAGAGTAATTGGATATTGGGTGTCGGTTGACAACGAGTTGTCGAAAACGACGCTGATGTATATCTTGGAACATGCGAATACGGAAGCGGCCCAATCAAGCTGGAAGGCTTTTGGTCGAGACCCGGAATGGCAAACTATAGGCGAGACTTCGAACGCTAATGGGGCGATATTGATAAACATTGAAAGCAGCTTTATGACGGCAACGGACTATTCTCCAATTCGATAATTTTCGGAGCTTTGGATGAGAAAAAATTGACGTTAAGACCGCGGATCATGAGCGTATGGTAATAGCTGCTTAATGCACTAATCGGTGACATTGGGCGGTAGAAACGGTAAGATTAGCGCAGTTTTTATGCGGTTTCTTTAACTTAGAGTTGTATGTAATGGCGTCTCCTGTAGTAATCAGTGGAACGGGTCTGTGGACACCGCCCTATTCAGTTAGTAATGAAGAGCTAGTCGAGGCGTATAACGCACACGCTGATCAGTTTAATGCCGAAAACGCAGCGTTCATCGTTAGTGGAGAGATCGAGGCGAAGTCGCATTCGAGCGCCGGATTCATCGAGAAAGCCTCGGGAATAAAAAGCCGTTATGCTTATGTAAAAGACGGTATTCTGGACATTAATCGACTCAAGCCAAATATTCCCGAACGCCGTGATGACGAGCTTTCTGACCAAGCGGAAATGGCGATTAATGCTGCCAAAATTGCGATGGAAGCGGCGAATAAAAAAGCTGAAGACATCGACGTTGTTATCGTAGCTTGTGCCTACACTCAGCGATCCTATCCGGCGATTGCTATTGAGGTTCAGGGTGCTCTTGGTATTGAAGGTTTCGGTTTTGATATGCTCGTGGCCTGCTCTGCAGCGACCTTTGGCTTGCATCGGGCCTATGAAATGATCGCGGCGGATACCGCCAAATGTGTTCTTATCATAAATCCTGAGCTGACATCGCCACAGGTCAACTATGCTGACCGTGATAGTCACTTTATTTTTGGCGATGTATCGACAGCGACCATTGTCGAGTCTGCGGATACCTGTCGATCGGAGCACAGCTACGATATTTTAAGTACCAAGGCAGTGACCAGTTTTTCCAACAATATTCGTTCCAATTTCGGTTATGTTGTTCGAGCAAACGACTCTGATCCTTTTGCCGCTGATAAGCTGTTTCACCAAAATGGACGCAAGGTTTTTAAAGAAGTATGCCCGATGGCTGCGCGTCATATCACTGAGCATCTAGAGCGGCACCAGCTTTCTGCTGTGGACGTGCGCAGATGGTGGCTGCACCAAGCAAATATTAATATGAATTTGTTGATATCTAAGAAGTTGCTCGGACGCGACGCGACGGCGGAGGAAGCCCCGATTGTTTTGGACCAATATGCAAACACGGCATCTGCGGGTTCGTTGATTGCATTTAACTTGCATCATAAGGACCTAGTAGCTGGCGACTATGGCTTGATATGTTCTTTTGGGGCGGGTTATTCCATTGGCAGTTTGGTTATACGCAAGCGCTAACTACAAGCGGTAAGTTGTTTTTAAATACTAAGGGATTAGACCTATAAGAAGAGTGATCTTCAACCAGAAGGGCGGTGTTGGCAAATCTAGTATTACCTGTAATCTGGCAGCAATCAGTGCGGCTCGCGGCTACAAGACATTGGTCGTTGATCTTGATACTCAAGCGAATACGAGTTATTACCTGGGTCATGAGCAGCCACTTAATTTGGCCTATGCCCAAGACCAAGGTCACAAAATGTTGAGCGAAGGATCGATTGTCGGTCTATTTAAACAGTCGATGGAGTTTTTTGGGACTAAAAATGATCCGCTAGATTATGTCGTAGATACTAAATTTGAAAATTTGCATTTGATGGCGTCGAGCCCTGCTCTAGATTTAATGGAGCGGGAGCTGGAGTCACGCCATAAGATATACAAGTTGCGTGACGCATTGGTCGAGCTCAACAAAACCTTCGATCATATTTATATCGATACCGCGCCAATGTTTAATTTCTACAGTAAGTCAGCACTGATAGCGGCAGACAGTGTATTGATCCCATTTGACTGTAGTACCTTTCAAGGCAAGCCCTTTACGGATTGATGCAGAGTGTTATTGAACTGCAGGAGGATCATAATCCCGATTTACGAATTGGGGGTATTATCGTCAATCAGTTTAGCAAGCAAGCGCGGTTTCCAAGGTCATTGGTTGCTGAGCTTATCGAAGAAAAATTCCCTATTATTGACAGTTATATTTCTTCATCGGTAAAAATGAAAGAGTCGCATACCAAGCAAGTGCCGCTGGTCTATTTGTACCCAAAGCACAAACTCTCTGTGGAGTTTGAACGCCTTTACAGTGAGCTCGCTGGAGAATCTTTACAGGAGCAAGCGGCGGCAGATATCGTTGCGGAGGATGTCGCTAAGGATGCTCTGAAAGAAAAAAAGCCTGACGATAATCGCTTGATTCCCGAGGAATCTTCCAAACCTTCTGCTCCGGGCAACCAGATCTCATCCCTGTTTTTACAATAGACTGCTGTCTGATTGCTAAGTAATGGGCAGCGGGTACTCAATGGTCTGTTTGATGAGCTAGCGTCTCAATGTGTCTAAAGGCGATAACAACGGCGGCAACAGCAAATATCATCCCACCAACTGCGACGCCGATTAAAACCCCTGCAGCCCCACCTAACTGTCCGCCTATGGCGACAAACGGTAGCGTCCCTAAGGTTGACTTAGCCACATTGAAGCCGGTTGCATACATAGGCTTGCCGAGGTTGTTAAACGTCGTATTAGCAATAAACTGTGCGCCGTTAAATATGAAGGTAATGGCTACCCACGTGCAGAAAATTGACATTAACTCTGCCGCTTCTCCTTCCAGTTTGAATAGGCGGATAATGGGGTTTTGCAGTAGCCACAACAGCATCGATACCAGCGAAACATACAGTGCACTGAAGACCAATGAGTTTTTTAGTGTTTGCCGGATCCGGTCAAATTTAAGGGCACCATAGTTTTGACCAATAATAGGTGCTATCGCTCCTGATAGAGCAAATATCAGCGCAAAGGCGACCGGGGAGATTCGTCCTATGATGGCAAAGCCTGCGACGTAGGATCCACCAAAGACAGCAATTGAGCTGATGACAATCGCATTGCCGACAGGGGTGGCGATATTGGTCAGCATTGCCGGTCCGGCAATTTTGAAAATAATTGTAAAGTCTTCCAAGAACTCTTTGAATACAAATTGTTTTAGCAACTTGTGTTTCTTCGAAACACCATAAATCGCAAGTGACAGGAGAAAGCATCTGGCGAGTACTGAAGCAATTGCTGCCCCTTCGATACCTAAATCAAGTACGAAAATAAAAATGGGGTCGAGTATTGCGTTAACCGCTCCTCCTAGTAACGTTACGAGCATTGCCAGTCTAGCATCGCCAACCGCTCGGATAGCTGCAGACATAACCATGCCTGCAGAAAACAGCGGCAGGGAGGGAATCAGTATCTGTAAATAACTCACACCTTCGTTAAGGGCGTCGCCTTCAGCGCCTAACAGACGGAATAAAAAAGGTAGATTGAACCAAATAAGGGCGGATGTTAGAGAGGTGACAACGAGGGCAAGTGCGACAATATTAACGACGAAGCGCCGCGCTTGATCGGTGTTGCGCTGACCGATCATTCTCGATACCAGCGCTGCCATTGAAATAGAAATCCCGATGCTCATCGATACGGTAAAGAATGAAATGCTCGCGGCGAACCCAACGCCGGCGATGATGGCATCGTTATCCAGCATACTGAGGAATAGTATGTCGATGAGGTCGACAACAAAAATTCCGATCAGCCCGATAGCCCCAGTGGTGGTCATTATCCAGATATGGCGCATAATTGACCCGCTAATAAACGTAGCGGGCAGGTGCGCAGTACCTGGTTTGTCACTCATTATCTATACTCAAAAGGTGGTAGGTGGTAGGTGGTAGGGTCGGGATAATAGCACGGTACCGCTAAAGCAACTTATGTTGGAGGTTCACTCCGGTGATTTCTTTACCCCGGAGTGACGCGGTTGCAATTCAATTAGCGTGCATCTAGATTAAAATCAAATTCCCAGAGCGTCTATGACGTTTTTTTCAAGATCTCCCCCCATCGGCAACTCGCCAGAGGGAAAGTACTTAATGGCTTTCCCATCTTTACCGACAATAAATTTGTTAAAGTTCCATCGTGGAGCCACTCCGGTTTGTTTAGCAAGTTGGGCGAAAACGGGGTTGGCATTCTTACCCGTTACGTGTGACGTTGCCAGCATTTGGAAGGTGACCCCATAATTGACATAGCAGACATCGGCGGTTTTAGATTCATCCTTGTGTTCCTGTTTAAAATCATCGGAAGGAAAGCCTAAAACAACCAACCCCTGCTCTTTGTAGCGCTGGTGTAATTGTTCAAGTGATTTGAATTGCGGTGTAAAGCCACATTGGCTGGCGGTATTCACCATCACAATCACCTTTCCTTCATAAGCTTCGCAGAGGTTAATCGTGTCATCTGATCGAAGTTTGCGCGTTTCGTAATCCAGCAAAGTGTTGCATTTAGCGGCACTGACAGTACTCGCGAATATTGACAGTAAAAGAAGAGCGATCTTGTGTAGTTTCATAATAGTTGGATTCATCGTTACAGTTTGAATGAATGAAGCTTGATGATAACAAGTACAGGTTATGGCGGCTACTGCTTAGCTGGCCGGTGGCCAGTCTCCCCGAAACGACTGCGGGAGTAAAGCGGGGTCCTATTAGTCTTGGACTAACGGCCAAAGATATGTTCTCAGCATTTCGGGAATCGAAGCAGGGCAAAGGGGCGGTTGTTGAATTCCCTTGTACCGTTTATGATAAAAAGCCGTTGTCGGTGCCTGCAGCGGCGAAATCTGTTGTCGATGATTATTAATCGGTCGAAGCCCAATAACTGTCCATTGCCCAGAGATACACTATGCGAATTACCTTATCACTGCTCGTTCTGACGATGATGAATTCAGTTCTTGCTGACACTATGTTGGATACAGCGAAGCAACTGCGTGAGGACGCTCTGCAGTCGAATCTTGCTTGGGATATTGTTGAGTCGTTAACAACCGAAGTGGGTCCAAGATTGGCGGGTACGGTTGCAGATGAACAGGCGGTAGCCTGGGCACAGGCGATGTTAAAAGATGCCGGCTTTGACCGAGTTTGGTTGGAGCCAGTAAAATTCCCAGTGTGGCTCCGACACCATGAGAAAGCACGTGTGGTGTCACCCTATCCGCAACCGCTGCACATCAGTGCGCTAGGGTATAGCGGCTCCACTGACGGCGAGTTAACCGCAGAGATCGTAGCGTTTGCCGGTTTGGCAGAACTTAAAAGTGCCAGTGCCACCGAAGTTGAGGGGAAGATTGTTTTTATTAATCAATCGACTGATCGTAGTATTGATGGCAGCGGCTATGGCAAAGCTGTACCGGTGCGCTATGCGGGTGGTAAGTTGGCAAAAGAGAAAGGTGCGGTTGCTGTTTTGATTCGTTCAGTGGGTACCGATAGTCATCGATTTCCGCATACAGGCTCATCTTTGCGGCAAGATATGCCGCTGCCTGCGGCCGCGCTATCGGCTCCAGACGCCGATCAGTTGGTACGCATGTTAGCCAGAAAAACTCCGATAACCATTGCCCTTGATATTGACGTTGAAACCAATGCCGGTGGCCAGTCCTATAACGTTATTGGCCAGATTGATGGAAGAGAGAAGCCTAGTGAAGTCATCCTTGTTAGCGGGCACTTGGACTCATGGGATTTAGGCACTGGCGCTATCGATGATGGTGCTGGCGTTGCAATAACAACGGCAGCTGCACAGTTGATTGGTGCTCTACCACAGCGGCCTCGTCGCAGCGTTCGGGTCGTCTTGTTTGCCAATGAGGAGCAGGGTATCTGGGGAGGAAAAGCCTATGCTAAGGCACATCATGAGGAGCTCGATCAACACTATTATGCCTCTGAGTCTGATTTTGGTGCAGGGCTGGTGTGGCAATTTGACGTCGCCGATGAAGTCTTTTTGGACTTGGCTATGCCGTTGTTGAAGCCGTTAGGTATAAAGCGAGGGGTGGCGGCCAGTGGCGGCGGTCCGGATATAAAGCCGCTGATGGATATGGGTGTATCGGTCTTTCGACTTAAACAAAATGGACTTGATTATTTCGACTATCACCATACCGCCGATGATACATTGGACAAAATTAATCCTGAATCGTTAAGGCAAAATGTGGCTGCATGGGCTGTTGTCACCTACCTTTTAGCGGAGCGCAAGTAGCATGGTACGAAAACCGGCTGACTATGACCCGCGGCTAAAAAAGCAGTGCAAGTACTGTATTCGTGCTCGTTGGATGCTGACGGGACTGACATTAACTACCATGTCACTCATTCTCTACTTCGATCAATTTGCACGATGATTGACTAGTCACCGCTTTAACCCTCATTGGCTTTCTTTCATCAATAAATAGCCTTAATTATCTTTAAGCAGAGTTGTGATCATTGAATCATCTCAGTCAAGCTGTAGAAATCATCGAAGCGCAGCAAGCGGCGGCACTGAATACCCGTCATCGTCGCTTGGTGGTTTTGTCTGGAGTGCAGAGCTGGTCGGCGTCGATTGTAGACAATTTACTGGTAAGGCATAAGTTTCAATCCCCTGCCTGGATAACTGAATCTCCTGACGCTAGCGCCATTAAAATTAATCATCAGCAGGCGAAGCGATTGTTGGGCCAGGAAATTGACCTGCTAGTCTTTGATGCGTGGTCGGGGTTCGAGCCCAATGTCTTTGCAGCAGCAGCCGGTTCGTTAATTGGCGGTGGCTTATTGGTGCTGCTTGTACCGGCGCTGGACGACTGGTCTTCCTTCGCAGATCCCGACTATGAGCGGATGTTAACGTATCCGTTCTTGGCGGAGCATATTGAGGGCCGATTTCTTGCTCATGTGAAGCAAAGCTTACAGCGCGCCGATAAAACGTTGATTTTTGAGCAGGGTAAGCCCTTGCCGGCGCTCCCTAAGCCGGAGCAGCGGGATACCCAATTAGTGGCGACGGGTGATCACTGTCTTACTCGCGATCAGTCATTGGCTGTAGCGGCAATTGTCCGGGTCTCTCGCGGCCATGCGAAAAGACCACTAGTGATAACCTCTGACCGTGGTCGGGGCAAGTCCTCAGCGCTGGGGATCGCCTGTGCCCAGCTGATGGCTGAGGGTAATAAAACTCTGATAGTAACGGCATCTAGGATAGATGCGGTTCGTCCAGTTTTCGAACATGCCGTGACAGTGCTGGGCGAGAAAGCGGTTTTGTCAGGTAGTGATAATTCAAAAGTCAGTTTTGGTCACTCTTCGCTGCAGTTTGTGGCTGCGGACGAGTTGCGGAGTAGCCCTATTGATGCCCATTTACTACTGGTTGATGAGGCGGCATCAATCCCTGCTGCGGTATTGGAGGATTTGCTGAAGAGCTATAGTCGAATCGTCTATGCGAGTACGGTCCATGGTTATGAGGGATCGGGGCGCGGCTTTGATATTCGATTTCGGGCAACTCTTGATGCCATCAGGCCGCAATGGAAATCTTTGGTTTTACAGCAGCCCATTCGCTGGCAACAACATGATCCGGTTGAGCATTGGCTTTTCGAGGCGATGTTGCTAAAAGCGACTGCAATTGACCGCGAACATATCGAAGGTTGTGAAGTGGGTTTGTGTGTTATCGAAAAAATTGATAAAGACGAATTGTTGAATGATCGCTCTTTATTGCAACAGTTATTTGGATTATTGGTCACGGCGCACTATCAGACTACGCCTAATGACCTGAGAGCGATACTGGACGCACCTAACATAGTTGTTTGGGTGGGTCGTTATAAAGGCGGTGTTGTGGCTGCTGCTCTGGTGTCACTGGAAGGTGAGTTTTCGGGGGACATACTGCAGTCAATATGGGAGGGAAAGCGCCGGCCCAAAGGGCATTTACTGCCACAAACGTTATCGGCTCACGAGGGTTTGCGATCATCGCCGGCGTTATCTTATCGACGGATTATGCGTGTTGCCGTACATCCAGCGGCGCAGCGAAGGCAGTTGGGGTCTCGATTAGTGAAAGTTATCACGGACGATGCGAGGAACGAGAATTGTGATTTTGTCGGGTCTAGTTTTGCTGCAACGCACGATGTGCTGGCATTCTGGCAAAGTTTACAGTGTGTCCCCGTGCGTCTGGGTATTCGTCGTGATGCGAGTAGTGGCTGCTATTCTGCTATGGTACTGTCAGCCTTATCTGCTGAAGCTGACCAACTTTTTTATATCGCCCGACAACGGTTTATTCAGCAGTTCCCCTGGCACTTAAGTCGACGCTATCGGCACTTGCCGGCGAAGTTGGTGGTTGAGTTGCTGGCCGGCAATAGTGGCGATTTTTCGGGTTTAAGTCAGCAGGAATGGTTGGATGTGGCGGCCTTTTCTCAGGGATTTAGGCCGTATGAAATGTGTTGCTATGCGCTGTGGAGTTTGCTCCAGCTGGCATTGGCAAAAAAAATCGGTTTTGCCCTGTTAACTACCCAGCAGGTTGATGTGCTGGTGATGAAAGTATTGCAAGGGCAGGACGACAAGGTTGTAATCAGGCAGCTGTCTTATCTGGGGAAAAAGCAATTGGAAACAGAACTTCGCGCGGCGGTAAGTCTGCTTTATCGTGCACTCTGCAACGAGGGATATTCTAGCAATGAGTATTGAACCGATTTTTGCGCCGCCGCATCCCACCATGCCCCG
>Ga0206130_10004749_pt1 | contig 16547 bp, 12 predicted proteins | sample Helgoland_Spring_9_FD_148637 | JGI IMG/M metagenome (GOLD analysis project Ga0206130, IMG submission 148637) | Pelagic subsurface seawater microbial communities from Kabeltonne, Helgoland, North Sea - Helgoland_Spring_Bloom_20160512_1 | ecosystem: Environmental > Aquatic > Marine > Epipelagic ... | reverse complement strand
AGTAATACGCCTCCAACATTCTCAATACCAATCACAGTCACCTCTACCCAAGTCGAAATTGGTGATACAGTTCAATGCGCAGCAGAGGCCTTTGATATTGATGATGGTACACTAAGCATCACGTATGAATGGAGCGTAAACGGATTACCGGTATCTTCTGGAGATTTGGTTAGTATTCCTACCACATCTACCATTGGAGATACATACCTCTGTTCTGTATCTGCTACTGACAACAATGGATCTGGTATTTCAGATAGCACCACTGTTACCGTTGTAAATACACCACCCGTCGTATCCATACCCACTATTATCAGTACGAATGGTCAATATTTTGTTACCTCCGAGTTGATATGCTCAAGTTCTGTATTGGATCCCAATGAATCTCTAAATGCAACCTATCAATGGATTCTCAATGGATCTTCCTTAGAAAATACCGACACCATAGACTTGTCAACATTTACAATATTGCCCGGAGATACCGTTTCCTGTCAAGCATCGGTAACCGACAGTTCTGGCGACACAGATACCGCGTCATCTTCCGTTACATTGTGTGCATTTTCCAATTGTGATGAAAGTATACATCTTGGAAATGGAATCGGACTTGATTTGGCACTGATTCAAGCTGGTTCATTTGTCATGGGATCTTCCCCTGGAGAGCCTGGTCGTGACAATGATGAAACGCAATTCCCAGCATCGCTGACCAATGACTATTACATGTCGACAACAGAACTATCTCAGGAAATGTACGAGGAGTTACTGGGCCCCATTTGGACATCGGGACAAAATTCTTTAAGTGGAGAAGGTCCTCTCAACCCCGTTGCCTTTTTGTCTTGGCACATGGCCGCAGACTATACCAACTTTTTGACTCAACTCTACAACCAAAGCAATGGAACGTCCTTAAGCAATTGCTATTCTTGTATGGACTCTGGTACTCCATCCACCTCCTGTATAACCCTTGGCAATCCTTATCAGTGTAGTGGTTTTCGATTGCCAACAGAGGTAGAGTGGGAGTATGCAGCACGTTCTGGGACTACTGGAACATATTGGACAAGCAATGGTGGAGGCAATTTACCGAGTGGCAATATTGATGACTGCACGATCGGATGGACATTGGATGATGGCAGTTCTTTGGGCGATTATGCCTGGTACTGCGCTCGAAATATTGTAGATGAAAGCAAATCTATTGGTCAAAATATTCCCAATGGAAATGGCCTATACGATATGCATGGAAATGTTTCCGAATGGTGCCACGATGGCTACACATCAACATATCCAAGTTCATCAATTACAGACTACGTTCAGGTTTCTCCAGGAAATGGACGCGTCCTACGAGGGGGTTCTTGGCAAGACACTCCACAAGAACAAAGGGTCGGGAATCGAAATTCCCAACCCCCTATGTACAGAATGCCAACAGTGGGCCTTCGTGTCACCCGAAGCAACTAGCACCTAGCACTATGAACATAATGACATTGCATTGAAACGCTCAAACAACTTCACAGTTCTTGTGATGTCTATTTCAGTGTTTGTCAATGCCCGTCTACGTCTCCAGACAATTTCTCATAGTCAACCAAATCATGTAATTCAACACGAGCACCGGAACCTAAGATTTTGGTGTAACAAGCCAAACGTGTATACTCAGTATACGGTTCTCCTGGTTCTCTTGAACGTCCCTCATGTGATTCACCAGCAACATACGCATCCAACGTCGTCTTTTCACGATCTGACATTGGTGTCAATCCCCGAGAATCCATAACTTCTACACGACACGAACCACATCCACCATCAGGGCATGGGCCACCTGCTCGGCGACCGGTTCCGATTGGAGAAGGCAAGGATTGACTGGCCATCAAGAGATTGTATCGCTCTTCTGCCTCAACAACCTGCTCCGTACCGTCAGGCAGGACATAGGTCACAGAATGACGAACTATCTCTTTTCGTTTTGTACTCATTCCCATGGCGGAACGAATCTTGTTTCGCAAACCAAATCGACTCATTGTTCTTGCTCACCCTTTTCAAGAGTTTCAATTTCAGTAACCAAATACTGAAAGGCCTCTTCTACATCATCGGTCACAATAAACATTTCCAAATCCTTTTCAGAAATGGTTCCCCATTCTACCATCTTAGGGATGTTCATAATGTCATTCCAATATTCACTGCCAAATAGAACTGTCGGCATCGGCTTGTTAATCTTTTGTGTTTGACGCAATGTTAAAGCCTCAAACAATTCATCCAATGTTCCGAATCCACCTGGTGAGATTACCATTGCTTTACATAGATACATAAACCAATATTTACGGGTGAAAAAGTAATGAAACTCAAAACCCAAATCTGGTGTCACATATTGATTGACACTTTCTTCAAAGGGCAACGAAATGGCAAGACCAACAGAACGACCACCGGTCACTTCAGCGGCTCCACGATTCGCAGCTTCCATCATTCCCGGGCCACCACCTGTACAGATATAATAGCGCTTTTTGGCATTGCGGTTCATATCCCATTCAGTCAAACGACGAGCCAACTCACGTGTCTTTTCATAATATTCTGCCAAACGCTTAGAGGCTTGTGCCTTTTTCAACTCGGCTTCCCAAGCACCTTTTTGTTCAGAAGAATCTTCGCGAGCAAGATTGCGTTTTAAGTCAGCGATTTGACCTTCCACAACGTCCAAAGGCTTTGAGCGCGCAGAACCAAAGAAAACAATCGTATCATCAACATTTTGCTCTGCAAATCTTCGTTTGGGCTCTTCGTACTCACATAAAATCCGAATGGCTCTTGCTTCAGAGCTGTTTAAAAAATCTAAATTTTTATATGCTTTTTCAGGTCTCACTATATTCTCCTATGAACAATTTTTATCGACATGACTTTCTATTGTAACAAAATATCACTCAAGAAAAAATATATTTGGGAATAGTAACGAAAAATGCTTTGTTGTTTAACTATACAACAGAGAAATAAAAGGAGATTGGATATGACAAAATATATGTTTCTAGTACCGATGTTAACAGGATGCATCATCGTAGAGAGTGACAAATCAAATGACGATTTTGATTCGGGTTACGATGAAAATGGAGATGATGGTGGAGATGAATGGTCTGATTGGGAAGACACCCCCGAAACAGATACCGACTCAACAAATACAGAAGATTCTGGCTCTACAGACATTAATGGTACATATTATACGGTACCTAGTTCTGGTGCTCCGGGGGACGTTTTCTTGTCTGCATTGCGATCAGACGACCCGATTGATTGGACACAAATTGTAAACATCACTCCGTATGGAGGACTGAGTATTTGTGAGTTCACACCCTTGTTCGACGAATTGTTGCTCACCATTAAAATAGATGATGATGCAGCGGAAGGAACCGTGGATTTGGTTATCGAATACGCAAATGGTGATGTAGACTTGGTCGAAGATGGCTTTGTCATTGACTTAGAAGCGGACGTTGGGAGCGCAGAAACCGACCCTAATGCCTGCGAGTAAGAAACGCAACATCTTGAACGATTGCTTTGAGATGTCGAAATCGTTTGTTGGTGCCATGGTGCATTGATTGTCCAGACTCTCTATGGGTCATGGCAACAGGAATTTCTTTAGGATACAAGCCTTGTTGTGCCGCAAAGACACGTATCGCAACATCGGCAGTTGTGTTTGGACTGTGATAATCCGATAACAGTACCATTGCAGATCGATTCAGACACCACATACCTGAACTGATATCGGTAAACGAATACTTCAAACGCAATACACACCACCACTTCAACAATCGTTGTCCCAATTGCAGCATCGACTCACCACTAGACCCACACTCTGCCCTACTTCCCACTATCCATTGTGGGACTCCATCCTGAGGACGTAAGTGGGCGCGCAATCTTGCAATGTGAACAGGATGATGTTGCCCATCGGCATCCATTTGAACAACCCATTGACACTCTATGTCCTTTAATAAATACTGGTACCCAGTCTGAAGAGCTTGCCAATATCCAATCTCCGGAGCAGCGATAACCACTGCACCATAGGCCCGCGCAATATTTGCAGTTTGATCTGTGGAACAAGAATCCACAACAAGAATGGGAGCAGAGGATACTGAGCGAATGGATGTCAATACGAAGGGTAACGATGCCTCTTCATTGTGGGCGGGTATCAGTATCCACCCTTCACCGTTCACCTTTCACCCTTGTTGGTGTGCATACCATAAACCACACCCAAACTGTTGAAGCTTGGATTCCGCAAAGAGAGTCACTGAAGCCTCTTGAACCAAATGACTCATGGGCTTCTTATCAAGCATCGCAGATTGAAAAGTTTGTTGGTACTCTAAGAACAAGGGGATATTTTTATCCAAGACACCACCACAAAGATACAAATGGTGGCTACGGTTTCCAACGATGACATCACCACATACCGAACCCAATATGGAAAAGAACAACGTCCAAACCTTTTGTGCGATGGGTCTGTGATATTCAATCGACAGCATCTCACCCAAATCTATGCCCGATTCAGACCAAAATGCTATGTCGTCTGTTGACATTGTTTTCTCTTCTATCACAAATCGAAATAGATTAACCAGCCCTCTTCCAGAACAGACATCTTCTATGGTCATTCGTTTTGGATCACCACGACGCCACCATTGCCACAATGACATCGTATCTTCGTTAAATGGAGCGAAGGACACATGACCAAACTCTGTGGGAGAAACAAATGACTGCGCAGGAAAGCAATGCGCCAATCCCAATCCAGTACCCACCCCCAACAAAGACGACTCTACTTCAGATGAAGACGAGGAACCAATCTGTAACGTTTGCTTGACCAATCCTTTCTGCATCACTCCCCAACCGGCAGCTTCTAAGTCATTCAACAAGACAGAGGGAAATGGCAATCGATGGACATTGGCTGTCCATAAAGCATTGGTCAATCGAGCGTGAGTACCATTTGTGGGTGCTGCAACAGCAAATACCCCACAGACAAAGCGTTCATCGCGATGAACGTCCAAATATCGGTCAACCACTTCCGACAACGTTGTCACATCTGTCGTAGAACAGCGAAATGGATTGTACAACTGCACCACACGGTCGTCCACTATCTCACAAGCAGACAGACGAATGTTCGATCCACCTATATCGCCCACCAATATTTTCATTCGACAGCGCTTCCTACCAATTGTTCGACTGCTTCAAGCGACTTGGGAATCCCAACAGATAAATTTTCATAACCATCAGCGGTTATCAAAATATCGTCTTCAAGACGAATGCCTATACCTCTATAGTGTTCTGGGACAGACTCATCCAAAGCATCTATGTAAATACCTGGTTCAACGGTCAATATCATCCCTGGTTCTAACAAAATAGAATCCGTCCCATCAACATACAGTCCAACATCGTGTACATCCATTCCCAACCAGTGCCCTGTACCGTGCATGAAGAACTTCTTGTACGTTTCATTTGCAATGTTCTCTTCGACATCTCCTTCCAACAATCCAAGTCGAATCATTGAAGAAGTCAAAGAGTACACCGATGCTTCGTGGATCTCACGATATCGTATTCCAGGACGACAAACTGCTATCGCCGCTTCATTAGCGTCCAATACTGCTTCATAAATCTCTTTCTGTGCCTTTGTAAACCGTCCGTTTACAGGCCAAGCACGTGTAACATCTCCCGTATACGAGCCCAATTCACATCCAGCATCAACGCAGACTATATCACCATCACGCAATGGTTGATCATTGGTCACATAATGTAAAATGACCGCATTGTTACCACCACCTACAATCGATGTATATCCAGGACCAGTCCCTCCGCTCTTACGAAACACATAGGAAATCATAGCCTCCAGTTGATACTCAAAAACACCTGGAGCAGTCATCGCCATCGCAGCTTCATGGGCTTCTTTGGTAATGGCTACTGCCTTTCGCATGATTTCGATCTCGGCAGAAGATTTAATCTGTCGTAAACGATGCAACACTTTGGAAGGATGAACAAAAACAGAAGGCCCCGAAAGACCACTTGTTCTTCCCGAACGGTTTGATTTTTGAATTGATTCCATCAAGAGTTTATCCATTGATGCATTCTCAGCAAAAGCATAATGCAGGTGGTCATAGCCCATCAGTAAATGGGGTAACTGTTTTGCCAAGTCAGAATAATTGTATGCTTCGTCTGCTCCGAAATCTCCCTTTGCACCTTCAACCCCGGGTCGTAGTCCTGTCCAGATTTCTCGTTTTGGGTCTTTGGGCTGTACAAACATCACAATAGGCTTGTCAGACTTGGGACGTATCAAGAGTGCCATCTCAGGATCCAACCAGCCACACAAATATAAGATATCAGAACTTTGCCGATACTCATACTCCGTGTCATTACTTCGAGTCACGTGAGAAGGCGCAACAAACAATGCGGCATCATCTCCCAACGCCTTTATATAGGCTTGCATGTTGGCTTGTACAATGTGTGGAAACTGGGGTACTTGACTCATAGGATTCCTCAAAATTTATTACATATGACCACTCTTATCCGAATTTAAACAGATCTGGTAGAATAATTCAGATTCCAATTGACGATAGATCATTCAAATGAGGTTATGTTGAAAGTATGAATCTTCAATCCATACACATCATTTGCATTTTAGGATTCTTTGGATGCACTGTTCCCAAATCCTCTGATACAGGAATCGAGTCCGTCAAGGCATCACCAAACTGGGATATAATTGAAAGCCTAGATTCAAATGGTGCATGGCTTCGAGCGCACATTCCTTCGGACAACATGAGTCAAGTATGGCTAATCGGTGGTCAGCCGGAAGTCGGAGCAGTCAAAGTGGGCAACTCCTTAACTGGATTTGACACCATGCCATTACCAGAAGGCACACCTCTTCTGAATTGGGCAGATGGTACAAGTGACAACATGTGGGTTGGTGGATTGTATGGAACCATTCTGCATTGGAATGGTACCGATTGGAACGATCACAGTTTGAATATTGAGGAAGCCATTTGGGGTTTGCATGTTTCTGATGACAATTCTGTCGTGGCAGTTGGTGGATCTTCTCGATGGGGTGGTGAACGCGGTGTTGTCTTTGAATGGAATGAGAATGATGACACTTGGACAGAATGGACATTGCCTTCAGAGGTTTCAAATATCAACAACTTGTTCAAGGTCACCCACGATGGTTCTAAATATTGGATGGTTGGGACTTCTGGTACAGTTTTGTATGGCGAAGATGCATTGTTAACCCCAATTCCTACAGGCATCACACAAGATCTCATCACAGTTGAACCCAATACAAGTGGTGGTGTTAATATCGTAGGGGGGCGTGGAACAGGGCTATTTCTACAAGGAAAGGATGGGGCGCTCACAGACAGCATCCAACTCATCGCTGGAATAAATGGAGTTTCCACTGGTGAAAACGACATGCATCTCTTGGTTGGAGAAATGGGGTTTTCAACTCTAATATCCGAAACATCAGACGGTATCTCTACCGTTGTGCAGGTGGATATTCCACCGCAAACAACACACATCTTACATTCAGCCAATGTGCACACACTTGACGGAACGCAATATTGGTATGGTGTTGGTGGAAATCTAGCGACTGCAGATTCTACCTTTGAAGGAAGCATTCTCAGTTTACAGTGGCCGCAATGATTTTGATTATTTTGACCCTCACAGCATGTCGGACGCAAAAAGACAATCCAGTAGTTGACCAACAAGAAACACTTCCCATTGCCGATATTTTTGTTGATCGATTGGGAGACCCTATTCCTGCATTGGACTCTACTTTGGAAGATGCCTATCAAAATGGGGGAACCATTTTGAGTCACGCGTTCACTCCAAAAACAGGCTTGGGCCCAACATTCAATGCAGATTCTTGTGCAGGATGTCATCAGATGCCCGTACCGGGTGGCTCTGCACCAAGATATAGAGACTTCTGGTTAATCCAAGAGGTCAGATGGGATGGTGCGATGGTCAATGCCGGCACCAATGGTCTCTCCCCTGTTCGAAACCAATACGCAACATCCCCCACATACCACATCCCTCCCTCTACAGATGCGACAACCTATGCCAGACGAAATACCCCACCGATGTTTGGTGTGGGGCTGTTTGCGTTCATCACCGATGCCGACATCTTAAAAAATACAGATCCCGAAGATATGGACGGTGATGGAATTTCTGGTCGTGCAAATTTTGAAAAAGGTGAAGTCGGACGGTTTGGGTACAAATCACAAGCTGCCTCTCTTGAGTCCTTCAACCGAGGTGCCATCTTCAATCAAATGGGCATTACATCAGACCCACTTTTTTATGAGTTTCTAGAACTTCAAGATTCCGGTAGACAAGATAAGGGCCAACATAAGGTCATCAACCAAAGCAATGACCAATTATTCTTTGACAATTGGAATGGTTGGATAAATTCAGCACATGCTCAGGTCGCAGCGCTTGATGAACCAACCGTAGATGACGATGCCGCTCTAGATCCAGAAATCACAAATGTAGACCAACGTGACCTATTGGTTTTCTCTACATACATTGGTGTGCCAACCCCAACACCAGAATCAGAACGCAGTCTGTCTTCAAAACAAGGTTCACAAACCTTCCTCGATATTGGCTGTGCAGGTTGTCATATACCTTCTTTGCCGTCCGTCATTGGGGCACTACCTGCATATACAGACCTTTTACTACATGATATGGGTGCTGAACTGGCAGATGGCATCACAGTTGGCTTTGCCCAAGAGAGTGAATTTAGAACCCAACCGTTGTGGGGAGTCGGATTACACCCACCATACTTACACGATGGGAGAGCCGACACGCTGCGCGAAGCCATCGAATGGCATGGTGGAGAAGCACAAAACAGTGTAGATGAGTGGTTGACATTATCAGAAGAAGAACAAAATGGCGTTTTAGACTTCTTACATGACCTTGGTGGCACACCAAATGCACAAAACTTTTTAAATGCCTCTGATTTCACTTTGCCAAATGTTGGAGAATATGGAGGACCCGCACAGGTCTTATCTACAGCCGAACAGACAATATATGAAAAAGGCATTCAACTCTTTGATGGGAACTTCACAGAGAAGAGCGGACTCAGTCCACACTTCAATGCAGACTCTTGTCGAGCATGCCATCAAGACCCCGTAATTGGTGGTGCCGGTGGTCTAGACGTCAATGTCCTTCGATTAGACTGGCTTGATGATCAGGGAGCATATGTTTCTGATGATGCTGTTGTGCTAACACGTGCAACATTACCCAATACCCTTCCAACAGAGATTTCTGATTGGGAATGGGTTGAAAGCAATGAAAACAGCGACACCAATGAAAGCGAGTCCAATCATCTTATTATCGAAGCACGACAACCGCCTTCTTTACTAGGATTGGGGGAAATTGAAAGCATCTCTCAGACGAGCATACTGGAACATGAAGATCCCAATGATGCCAGTGGGAATGGTATCTCTGGACGAGCACATTGGCTTGCAAATGACCAGTTGGGACGCTTTGGGTGGAAGGCTCAGATCTCTTCAATAGAAGACTTTGTCGCCGATGCTCTACTCCAAGAAATCGGTATAACAATTCATACGTCGATTTCGGAATTTACCGTTGAGGAAGATTTTGATACGTGTGAAGACCCTGAGTTCCTTGAAGAAGATGTTGAAGCATTGCAATTCTTTATTTACCAACTGGCACCTCCCCCATCAGATATTGACACAACAATCTCTGTTTTTACAAATGCAGAATGCTCAAGTTGTCATGTCCCATCACTCGATGGCGTTCGACTCTATTCAGATCTATTGCTTCATGACATGGGATACGACCAAACCAGTGTCGTCAATCATGATGAGTATGCATTGCCAAGTGAATTTAGAACACCCCCGTTGTGGGGAATCCAAGATACAGCACCGTACATGCACAACGGAGCAGCGGAAACACTCCACGATGCCATTATGTACCATGGTGGAGAAGCAGAAAACAGTGTAACTCTCTATCAAAACATGTCTTCTACAGAACAAGAAGAATTGATACACTTTTTAGAAAAACTTTAGACCTGGACCCTTTATGTCAGTCAATTCACGTTTTATCATGAGTGCAGGCGTATTTGGGCTGTTGGGAGTCGCCTCAGGTGCTTTTGGAGCACATGCGCTCAAAGAGATGTTGGCCCCAGACTTATTGGCCATTTTTAAAACAGGGTCAACCTATTGCTTACAACATGCCATCGTCTTGCTGGCCGTGTCCTTATATCAACAACGGGAACAAAACCAATGGCTCCGTCGTGCCTGTTGGAGCTTCTCCATTGGAATCTGTATATTTTCAGGTTCACTCTGGACATTGGCATTGACCAATACTCGTTGGCTAGGGGCAATTACACCATTTGGTGGACTGGCACTCTTATGGGGCTGGTCCTGTATTGTACTCTACACACGACAAAAGGTACGGGAGAACCATGACATTGACTGAAATAAATGAACAGACTCGACGCAAAGAGAGTTGGAACAAAAGAATACAGTCTGACGAAGATTTACGAAATGCTTGGGTCAACGTTACTCAGATGATATACAAAGGGAACATTCCTTCTCTTCTTGGTGCCGCACAACTGATTGCACAAATGGATTGGTGGGATGGCGTTATAAATTGGATCGACTTCGCTCTAGAAACGACACCAACCATTGCCAACAATATTCATTTGGATGAACGCCCGTTATATGCATTTGTCTTATTGCGATGTCGAAGTCTTGCCTTAACGTCCGAAGTCCTAACATGGTTCCATCTCGTTGATGAAGAACTGTTTTGGGGAAGAATGGCGGTACAATCTGCGTCTCTTCCAATACTTGGAGAAGTACCTGAATGGCTATTGGAAGATGTCATTCTCGGATGTACCAATGAGATTCATCTGCCGATAGATAATGACACTCACCTGTGTATACAGCAGTTTCCAGTGACACAAGCCCTTTATGAAGCCATTACAGAAAACAATCCCAGTGCCTGCTTGGGTCAAATGCACCCGGTAGACACAGTCAGTTGGTACACTGCCATTCTCTTTAGCAACCAACTTTCTGAAGCCATGGGATTTGAACCAGCGTACAGCATTCAAAACGAAACAGTCACATTGCTCAAAAAGGCCAATGGATTTAGACTCCCGACACCTTCACAGTGGGTCATGGCCGCACGCTATGGAAAAGAAGCCAACATACAATATGCAGGACACACAGAGTTGTGGAAAGTTGGAGTCTATGATTCCAATACCTCAGACCATGTGGGGAGAGGTCTGCCGACACCAACTGGAATCTATGATATGAGCGGTAACGTATGGGAATGGTGTTGGTCTGAAAATGCACAACTAGATGACTTGTATGCTGAAAGAAAAGGTGGCTCTTGGCTTAGTAAAGACAAAGCCTGCTCGGTCGATTTTGTATCAACTAGACTCAAGAGTTTTGCCGAAAGTACACAGGGCATGAGACTTTGTAGAGTGGAATCCATGACTCAAAGCACAACCATGACCAGTATTGAACCACACCATGCCGAGGATGACTGGGAATGGTAAGACCCATAGTGTCGATACCAAACTGTTATCTTCTAGCAGCGACCACACCATCCAATAAACTGTGCACAACATCTACAACATGCCTGTTTGTCCATGACTCCAAATCGGTTCCTTTAACCCATTGATTAAGACATCCCAAACTTGGACCACACCAAATTTGAAAGTCCATTTTTCTAGAGCGCTCTCCCAGCCTCGCCCAACGACTACTATTGCCCAAATACCATCGAAAAATCAACGCCATTTTGTACTTGGGATCTCGTTGAGCACGTTCAATTTGAGAAGGGTTGCGACTCCAATATACTTCGGCTTCATCCCACACCGCTTCCAAAGACTGTTTGAACACTTGTTTTTCCAATCGGGCTCTTTCCGTTTTCGGAAGGGCATCAATTGAGTCATACCGTTGATACAAAGAGTACAGTTTTTGAGAACGTTGGGCATACATGGTCCCCTTTTTCAAGACTTGAACATGAGCTCCGATTTCAAACATATCTGGAGCAATCCCCAATGCACAATCGATAATGGTCATCTCAGACAGCATTTGCTTAACCAAATCAGAGGTTCCAGCTTCCACGGTACATTGATGAACAGAACCCAACAAAACGTAGTCTGCACCCATCGATAGCGCACCATTAATCGCCTGAGGATCTCCGATTCCCCCTGCGGCACCAATCATGACTGTATGTCTATATCCAACAGTATGCTGCATCTGGTTTCGCATTCGCACAAAAAATGGCAACAAAACAGACAACGGTCTTGAGTCTGTATGTCCACCAGAATCAGCTTCAATCGTTATGGCATCTGACATAGGAATGGCCAATGCCATTTCGGCTTGACCAGAGGTAATTACTCCATCGGCCAACAATTCCTGCACCATCTTTTTAGGTGCTGGAGACAAAAATTGTTGGACGACTGAAGGATGTGATGCCTTGGCAAAGATCTGATGCTTACACTGAATCTGACCGTCCTTCATTTCCAATCCGGACAATCGATATCGAACCAAGGCTTTACTCAGTCGCATATATGCAGAAGCAGAAATCATCTGAACACCATGTGCCAGTAACAAATCCACCGTCTGCTCTTCTACTTCTGGCTCTACAGGATTGTGAAGCAGATTACAACCCCAGGGTCCAGCATTTGTGGACAAGACTTCCAATGCCTCTTCAACAGCCTTCAAAGACAATCCACCAGCACCAAAGAAGGAAAGAATACCAACAGCAGCCAAGGATTGTACCAATTCAACTGAGGCGATCCCTCCAGCCATAGCACCCGAGACATAAGGAGCAACTACCCCAAACCGTTTACAAAATTCTGGATTTAATTGCTCATATCCAGAACCTTGTTTATCTGACACCCTTTGAATGGAGAAAGCGTCTAAAAGAGGTTGGACCGTTGAAAAATCATTGATTTCCTCAACAGATTGCTCATTATGCTGCACATATGGGAGAGAAGGTGCCTTGGAAACTGTATTGGAAGGTATAGAAGTTGGAGTCCACACAAATTGATGTGTCAATACAACGCCATCCCAACCCTGTTGCATGCCAAAATCAAAAGAGTTTGTAGTCTCACGAGTCAATTCAATCCACGCTTTTCCTCTCAGCAACAGAGATAGTGCGTCAGATTCACACATAAAATCAAGCAGGTCATCGAGCGAGGCACCATGCTCCATAATACTTTTAAGACCATTCAATCCCACATCCACACACAATTCTTCATGAGTAGTCCGGACTTCTATTTGCTCACAGGAGTACTGCTTCCCCAATCTCAACAACGTCTGATGCAACTTTTTCATAAACCACCCACTTTAGTACTAGAGCTCATATAACATTATTTTTACTGGAACTTGAATATCTCATCGATTGAAAATTTTAAAAAAGAACGGTTCTTCTGTGTCATAGAAACAAAATTTTAAAATTTTAGATAAAAACAAACCACTGATTTTATTGAATTAACTATTTTCGGTCATTTTTTGACATTGCATTTACCATTCCGAAGAGACTATGATGAAAGTACCCTCCCTTCGGAAGACCTTCACCTTCCAACATTCCAATACTCTCTCCTACAATTCACTCCCCACAGATTAAAAGTTTTATGGAAACCATTCCCATCGCCATTCTTGGCGCAACTGGTATGGTGGGCCAACGCATGATTGAGCGTCTTGTCCATCACCCTCAGTTTCACATCGAATATCTGGGCGCATCTCCACGCTCAGCAGGTAAGTCCTATCACAACGCTTGTGTATGGAGACTTGGTAGTCCTTGCCCAACACAGATTCAAAATATGATCGTTGGAAACTGTGATGTCGAAACCGTGCCTTCAACATGTCGTTTGGTCTTTTCTGCGTTGGACTCTAGTGTGGCAGGTGATATTGAAGAGGCACATGCAAAGCATGGACGCTTTGTTGTCTCGAATGCATCAAATCATAGAATGCGTGACGATGTCCCATTAATCATTCCAGAAGTCAACCCTCAAGCATTAACTTGGCTGGACAACCAACCAACCACCGGCGGTATCGTAACCAACCCCAATTGCTGTGCAATTCCCTTGGCACTCAGTTTGGCTCCATTACAAGAACTTGGGGCAATACAATCCTGTGTAGTCTCTACCTGGCAAGCCGTTTCAGGTGCTGGATACCCAGGAGAATCCGCATGGGATATGGTGGGTACGGTACATCCGCACGCTGGAAATGAAGAAGAAAAACTGGCCATCGAACCCTGTAAAATTTTAGAGTCTGAATTCCCCATCTCAGCACGATGCGTACGAGTGCCTGTAGCAGATGGTCATTTACTGAGTGTTCAAGTCTCCATTGAAGGAAAACCAAGTCCTCAACAAGCGATTGATGCATGGTCCTCTTGGAATAAAAGACCATCCGAATTATCATCGTCCCCACGTCCTTTATTTGTACTGCACCCTGAACGCAGTCGGCCCTCTCCTCGACTGGATATTCATCTAGGAAAAGGTATGGCGATTAGTATCGGACGTGTTGAACAGTGTTCCGTAATGGGACTCAAATACTTTGTTCTTGCCCACAATACCATTCGTGGTGCGGCCGGAGCAGCCATAGCAAATGCAGAACTACTCATCCAAAGAGGATACTTACATGCCAACAACTGATATTGCCCTACATGAAGCCACTCGGTATAGATATCTCTCTTATGCAATGTCTGTCATTACAGCCCGTGCATTGCCTGATGTGAGAGACGGATTGAAACCTGTACAACGTCGTGTTTTGTTTGCGATGTTCCACAACCTTCGACTGTACCCCGATGGTAGATATAGAAAATCTGCTGCGGTCGTCGGTGAGGTTATGGCAAAGTACCATCCACACGGAGACAGCTCTATTTATGATGCTATGGTCCGAATGAGTCAACCTTTTTCTCTTCTTCATCCTTTGGTGGATGGTCAAGGAAACTTTGGTTCGATGGATGGAGATAGCGCTGCAGCCATGAGATATACCGAAGCAAAACTCACGCCACTCAGTATGGAAATATTGAGTGAAATACGCCAAAAAACCGTACATTGGCGGCCCAATTATGATGGACAACATTCAGAGCCAGTGGTTCTTCCAGCACAATTACCAAATCTTCTCATCAACGGGGCTGAAGGAATCGCTGTCGGAATGTCCACACGTATTCCGCCACACAATTTACGAGAAGTCATCGATGCTTGTGTCGCATTAATCGATACACCAACGCTTACAGCCTTAGATCTTGCCAAAAAAGTGAAAGCACCAGACTTCCCGACTGGTGGACTCATTTTAAATTCAAAATCAGATATCCGTGAAATGTACGCCAGAGGCAATGGGGTCATTCGCATGCGTGGAACATGGGAATTGGAAAAAGATGGAAGACGATATTCTGCTGTCATCACCTCCATCCCGTATGGCCTCAACAAGGCATCTCTCGTTGAAAAGATTGGGGACTTGATTGGCAAAAAGAAAATACCTCAATTGGTTGATATCCGAGATGAATCAACAGATGAAGTACGTGTTGTCGTTGATTTAAAGATTGCATCCGGCAGATCACCAGAAACAGAAATGGAACATGCGATGGCATATCTCTGTCGATATACCCCACTCCAAAGTACGTTCCCGATGAATATCACATGTCTAGTACCCACAGACAATCCCGAAGTATCTGAGCCTCTAAAAGCAACACTCTACGACGTTATCCGCTATTGGCTCGACTTTAGATTGCAAACCGTAATCAAACGATTCAATTATGAGTTGGGGAAACTCAAAGACAGAATTCATACGCTCGAAGCTTTTGCAAAGGCTTTTGATGTTCTCGATGAAATAATTGCCCTCATTCGTGCGTCAGAAGGTCGCTCTGATGCCAAAGAACAGATCATGGATCGATTTAAATTTGATGAAGATCAAACGGATTCTATTCTCGATTTAAAGTTGTACCGACTGGCAAAATTAGAAATCAACGCCATTGAGGAAGAACTCAAAGAAAGAAGAGAAGCGGCTGAGAAAATTGAAGGTATTCTCAGTTCCAATCAAAATGTTTGGAATATCGTAAAGGAAGAATTGCTTGAGTTGCGAAAACTATATGGCAAAAAACGTCAGACAAAAATTGGTGGAGAGGAAGCTCAGACAAGCCTTGCCGACGAATCTGCGTACATCATTGATGAAAAATCCTATGTTATTGTGACAGAAAATGGCTGGATCAAACGTCAAGGTCGATTTTCTAACATCTCAAAAATTCGGATTAAAGAAAACGATAATATCCTGGCCATTGCAAAAGCAAGTACCAAAAATACGATGGCTTACTTTACCAACAAAGGCACCGTCTATGTTCAACGTATCGCTGATATTCCTTCAACAACTGGATACGGTGACCCCTTACAAAAATATTTTGGATTTTCTGATGGAGAAAAACTGATTGGAGCCATTGCTATAGATCCGCTTTCATTACCAGAAATCCCTGAGTCTGTTCCCATTGAAGATCAGGAACACACCCCACCCTATGGAATTGCAATTACAAAAGGTGGTCGAGTCGTGCGATTTTCCATCATCGCTCAAAAAGACGTCACAAACAAAAGTGGGCGT
>Ga0206130_10004747_pt1 | contig 16553 bp, 17 predicted proteins | sample Helgoland_Spring_9_FD_148637 | JGI IMG/M metagenome (GOLD analysis project Ga0206130, IMG submission 148637) | Pelagic subsurface seawater microbial communities from Kabeltonne, Helgoland, North Sea - Helgoland_Spring_Bloom_20160512_1 | ecosystem: Environmental > Aquatic > Marine > Epipelagic ... | reverse complement strand
TCAACCTAAGGTCAATAAGACAATAAATGAAGCCAGAGGATATATAATCTCCGATTATCAGGATTATCTTCAGAAAGAATGGATCGATAAGCTTGAAGACAAGTACGAGATAAAGGTGAACAATGATGTTCTCAAAAGTCTTTACAACAAATAATAAATGAAGATTGCTTTCAATAAAAATAATATACAGCTGATAAGCCTTTGCATCGTCATTGGCTTATCAATCTGTATTTCATGTACACCTGCAGAAGAAGAGTCAGATTCAAAAGTTATTGCAGAGGTATACGATAGAAAATTATATGCAGAAGATTTGGAAGGTCTTGTCCCCTATGGCCTAAGCACGAATGACAGTGCTATGCTAGTGGGATCATATATTGATAACTGGATGCAAGATGCCTCCTTGATGCACGAAGCAAGTCGAAATACACCAAGTGACTTAGATATCGATGAGTTAGTGAAAGATTATCGGGAATCTTTGATCTTACACAATTACGAAAAGATACTAATCAATGAATTCTTAGATTCTTTAGTGACAACTGAAGAACTCGAGCTGTATTATCAAGAGAATGAAATGAAGTTCAAGCAAAAAGAGCCTTTGCTTAAAGTTCAGTTCGTCAAAATACTTACAGAATCAGAAGATCTAGACCTTCTAATAGAATCCTGGAAAGATAATACAGACCCAGCTCTACTCCTTGATTACTGCAAAAGATATGCACATATACACATGTTGGATAGCAATACTTGGAGAAATTTTTCAGGTCTTGAGGTTCACCTACCCCAAAGCTTGAAAGGAAAAAATGTAGAACAACTGCCTAAGAATAAAATATTTGAAGAGGAAAAATTCACCTATCTGCTCAAGATTTTAGAAATTGTGCCCGATGGGAACATGGCACCTTTTGAATATGCTTCCGTGCAGGCTAAGAAAGTCATACTTCATCAGAGAAAGGTTAAATTGCTCAATGAGAAGAAAAAGAACATTTTTCAGGAGGCAGTGCGAAAAAATCAAGTGAAGACATACAACTAATAACAAGGCTTTGATACTCTTTATACTATTCGAAGCATTTATTACATACATAATGAAAAAGAACTATCCTATGAAAGGATCTAATAGAGCCTTATTTACTTGCATACTAATTTGGGGATTAGCTTCATTTGCTAATGCTCAAGGTCAGGTAATTGATAAGGTAATCGGAACAGTGGGAGGAGAATACATCTTGCTTTCGGATGTTTTGGAGCAAAAAGCTAAGCTTGAAGCTCAGCAAGGGACATTGCCTGAAAATATTGATTGTATACTTGTAGAAGGTGAGATATCTAGAAAGCTATTGATCAATCAAGCAAAATTAGATTCTTTGTTGATTACAGAAGATGAGATACAGACTCAACTAAATACACGTGTCGACCAGATACTTGCCTATATGAATGGTGATGAGCAACAGTTTGAGGATTACTACGGCCAGTCAGTCAGTGAGTTCAAAACCCTCTTTAGAGAGGATATAGAGTCTCAAATGCTTGCTGAGCGTATGCGCGGACAAATTGCTTTAGATATCAAAGTAACGCCTTCAGAAGTCAATGAATTCTTTCAGAAGATCCCAAATGATTCTCTTCCTTACTTCAATTCTGAAGTAGAAATAGGTGAAATTGTTGTTTCTCCTAAAGTGAATTTGGAAGAACGCTCAAAAGCTCAAGAAAAAGCTAAAGGTCTATTGGAACAAATCCAGGATGGAGCTGATTTTGCCGACTTAGCTAAGAAGAATTCCATGGATGGATCTGCACGTATCGGCGGAGATCTTGGCTGGACAAAAAGAGGATCTTTTGTTCCAGAATTCGAGGCTAGTGCCTATAACTTGGAAGCAATGGAAATCTCTGATCTTGTAGAATCTGAGTTTGGATTTCACATCATCCAACTTCTAGAGCGAAGAGGTAACTCTATTCACACAAGACATATACTTATCAAGCCAGAGATTACAGATGAGGATCTTAGTAAGACTGAGAATGATCTCTTGGATATAAAAAGAATGGTAGGTTCAGACTCATTAAGCTTCTCCTTTGCTGTGAAAAAATATGGTTCTGATAAAGAGCAAAGTTATAATAATGATGGTCGTATGATGAATCCGCAAACTCAGAATACATTCTTTCAGATGAATGAGCTTGATCCGGATATTTTCTTTACCATAGATACGATGAAGGTTGGAGAATTATCGAACCCTTTTCAGTTATACAATGTGAGAGGTGAGATACAATACAAGATTATTCAGCTTCAATCTAGAACAAATCCGCATACAGCCAATCTGTTGCAAGATTACTCCAAGATTCAAGCTGCAGCCAGCGATAAGAAAAAGAATGAATTTGTGAATGAATGGGTCAATCAAACCATCAAGAACACATTCATTGAAATAAAATCGGACTATGCTACTTGTCCGGAAGTCCAGAAATGGGTAAGTAAATAAAAAAAAGCGCGCTTCGATGAAGCGCGCTTTTTTTTTATTTAAACATATCGAAAACACCCTTCTCTTCAGGCGATTGCTTCATCAAAACATAAAGCAACATGCCCGCTAAAGCATTGTACATATTGAATTCGTTTTGGAAGATATAACTGAATATCAGATTAATTAATACAGCTCCTTCCATCAATGCTAGCCGAACAATATATTGAGCCCTTAGCTTATTGTAGAGTGCCTCATCCTTATCTGGATTAGCATCTAGAACCAATGTATTCTTCTGCTTGAACCAATTTGCAGCAGCGAAGCAGGAAACCATAAGAATAGCTCCAATGATCCAATAGGTATTTATCTCTTTGACTTGAGACTCTAGATCTGAAATCAAGCGAAAAACTGCAGTAATACTTAGCTGCCCAAATAATAGGGCAATGAAAATCAGGTGTTCCTTATTAAGATCTTTCATTGAAAATATGTGTAGAGCTTTCCAAGTGTTTAGAAAGCTCGTAAAAAAATTAAATTATGATTCAATGTCTTCTACACCATGAGTCAATCGCTCCATTGGCTTTCTGACCAACAATACTAAGAGGCCAATTACAATACAGAAAATTGCTATTCCTGTGAAGATTGTCAACTCCCCAAACTTACTTGCTGATTCACCTAAAAGTCCTGCTAATTTATTCCCAAGACCAGTAATTGCAAAATATACCCCCATCATAATTGCACCGTATTTCAATGGTGCTAATTTGGTAATGTAAGATAAGGCTACAGGTGACAGACACAACTCACCGATTGTATGGAAAAGATAAGCAAGAACTAACCAATACATAGCTGATTCCCCAGTGCGCTCAAACTCCATAGAAGCTGCCGACATAAAGAAGAAACCTGAACCCATAATAATTAGTCCGATTATCATCTTGAACAAGGAAGTAGATAACTTGCCTTTTAGTTTACGATTCGCCCAGAATAGCGCTACTGAAGAACCTAAAACTATAATAAAAAAGGCATTTAATGACTGGAACCATGCAGTTGGCACTTCCCAACCCATCAACATTTTATTAGTATTATTCTCCGCATAGAGATTCATTAACCCACCTGCTTGTTCAAATGCTCCCCAAAAGAAAATAACTAATACGAAAGAAACTAAGAGAACTTTGATTCGATCCCACTCCACTTGAGTTAATGGCTTGTCTAATGCCTCTAGTTCTTCCTTGGATTTTGACTTTCTGAGGAAATCACCCACTCCTTCAAGGTGTTTTTGTCCTAACAAATACTGAATCAATCCTAAAGCCATACCAATTCCAGCAAGACCAAAACCATAATGCCATCCATAGACCTTAGCAACATATCCTACAATTATACTAGATAGAAATGCCCCTAGGTTAATACCTATATAGAAAATAGTAAATCCTTTATCTCTTCGAATATCTCCTTGCTTATATAGCCCACCTACCATAGTGGATATATTAGGCTTTAGCATACCTACACCTGCTACGATAAATGCAAGGCCAGAATACCAAGCCCACATCGCTTCGATAGCCAATACACTATGGCCTATAACCAATAATATACCTCCGATAAGCACCGCTTTTTTCTGCCCAAAAACTCGATCTGCTAATATTCCACCAGGTATCGATGCCACATAAACAAGCATAGTATACCATCCGTAAAGCTTTAAGGCTTCTCCATCTGTCCAACCAAGACCTGGATTATCTCCTGTGCTGATTGTAGTAAGATATAATACGAACAAAGCACGCATACCATAGTATGAAAACCTTTCCCACATCTCAGTAAAGAAAAGTACATACAAGCCGACAGGGTGCCCAAACAACTCCTTTCGCTCAGGTGCTCCATTATCATCTAAAAACGCAGTAGAATTAGAACTCATATACTTGTATTTAAATAGATTTTAATATTGAATTAGTATTTTAACGGGTAGGAAAATATAATTTTTTCCCTAAGAAACGGCTATAATGATTCTAATTTTCACTCATAGATGGTTCAAAAGCTGAAATTAGTGATTCAACAAGGGATAAATCCCACCTCGTAGGTTGTAAAAATCTGTTGATTTGAAATGAAACTTCAACTTTTGAATAGCGATTTGAGATCTGATTCCTCTCTTACAATAGAATACCACAGGCTTATCCGTGCTGATTTTTTCTTTTTGATTTACAATTTCTCCTAATGGTATCCATTCCCCTCCTATATTGAAATGAGCGCGCTCTGAATCTTCACGAACATCTACCAATTGAAAGGATTTAGAATCTGCTTTCCATTGCTGCAATTCATCCAGATCTATTGACTTTATCCCCATCATAACTTTAATTTTACTCAAAGGTATTAAAGTTTTTTTGTGGAATAGAGTCCATACCTATAATTTCAAATGACCAACCGGATGCCTCTGCTATAAATCGCATCATGTCAACCATCTTATTCCCATTGGCATTGGCGAGCTCCATAAGATCTGATTGTTCTGCAGCTTTTCGAATTTGGGCTTCCGCCTCTTGATTTAAATAAACATAGTCTGCCTCTGTTAATTCATTCAAGAATGTCCATTCATCCTTTTCAAAATATACAACTTCATGATCTACAGAAAGCACCTTAGGATCAGGCAGGTTACTAACGATAATTGTATTATCCTTCTCAATAGCTTCTATCTTAATAGAGCCCATATCATAGCCGACCATAACGGTAGCATTGACTTTGAGAGTTGCTCGAACTGGTAGATAATTTTTAATCAGAAGGTAATCCATGTAAGTCGAAAAGTCAGACTCATCTTTATACTCTACCTCTTCAGTAAAAAAACCCTCTACAGTAACCAATTTACAGACCTCCTCAATCTTGTTAATCACAATCTGAGAAGCAATTTGTGCTTGCTTTGGCTTGGCATTAAAGAAGTTCCAACTAACTAGAATCCCTGCTCCAAAGATAAATAACACCATAAAAACTCTGAACATAGTCTTAGCCATAGTCGACAATTGATTTATTCAGATAAAAAATACAAAAATTAATCGAATACTAATTTTTAGAATTTAATTTTTTGGGTGCTTCATAACGTAATCCCTTATAATCCATCAACACTGCCTTAACTGATCCGACAGCAATCGGTGATTCAATAAGCAAAGGAATACGATTTTGATCTTTACTAACCCATACTTTCATTTCATCTCCATCCTTGAAAACTTCCCCTGCAATGGTGGCAGGAGAAAAAACATAGGCTTCAAACACCCCTAATCCTTTTATCTTTTTCTTGTTTGCCACTCCCTTGTATCTTACTTCTAAAGGGTAGACCTCATTATCTAAAAAAATTGAAACTGGAAAACTCTCATTCTTAGACATCCCAGCATAATCAAGATTTCTTGCAAAATATATTACTGACAACATATCATGGACACAAGACTGAATAGGAACCGGATCTTTATAAACAGCTTCATCCTTAGATTTTCCTCTTTGAGAATATGCTTCGCCAGAACTTCTATTAAATTCAACTCGATCATATAAGGTAAACTTACCCTCCTGAATATCTCGAACTGACACTTTTGGAAGCAGTGTGCTTGGATCGACATAGGACTCGTATACGTCATTTACATCAAAGAACCATTCGTAAGATTTATAGGTCTCCCCCTCTGCTTTAAACCGAAGCAGGCCATCAATGTCTTCAACGGAAAACACCACTTCCCCTGCTGGAACCCAAACAAAATTCCAATTATAATATAGCTTATAACGAACCTCCTCCCCTGCTTGAAATGCCACATTTTTAGTAGCACAATTCTGTAAAGCTTGAGCAGTAATAGTGTTCAAAGACAAAGAAAAAAGAAATGCACAAATACAATATTTAATGAGAGTTCTCAACATGTTTAATCTGTTTAAAGCTAATGTCTGATTTAAAAAAGAAATATACCCCTAAAAACGCTGTAAGGCTAAAGTTTAGTATAAACAACAAGTAAGATGCAACCACTCCTAACATAGAAGCACTGCATAGGGTACCCCAAACCAGTAAAGAAACATTTCCACGCATGATCAAACCTAATCCAGCAGGCAAAGGAATACTAGCTTGGATAAAAAATATAAATGCTACTCCTGCAAGGGCATATGGCAATGAACATTCAATACCTACAAAATAAAGTAACAGAACATATTGACTCATGTATAACAAATATCTGCATGCAGATAAGCCTAAAAGTTTGAGCAAAATTTTATAATTCTGCTGTTCTAAAACTTCGAAGACATCAACATAGGATTTAAGTAGTTTAAATTTTCCAGCTAAATAATTGAATACTTTTTTGATCCAAGAAATCTTGAAAAAGACAACAAAACCTGCTAGAGTTAGAAGAATAACCAATAGGGTGTATGAAGTATTGAAATAAGAAGAGAATTCAATCTGTTCGTTAAATAAAAACAAGACAGCAAGTATGCCTGCAGTCCATGTAATTAGATTTTGTGCAAAACCACCTAACAGAGTTGTCAAAATACCAGCACCTCGCTGATCAGGATCAACACCTGCTACCCGTCCAAAATATTCTCCGATTCTATTTGGGGTAACAAGAGATACAGATACCCCCATCAAAACACATTTAATACAAGTACGCCAACTAATTCTATGACGAACACGCATAGTCAGATACCATTTACCACATTCCGCTAACCAATTCAAAGGCATCAATAAAAAGGCGAAAGCCAAAAAGAACCAATTAGAAGAGATACTAAGCTTTAATAAATCCATCTCTTTGGAACCAACCTCAAGCTTAGTAAATTGATATACTAATGAAACCATTAGTAAAATACCTATGGTTATCTTTATAACTTGCTTTAATTTTAGATTCCTGATATGTAGGAGTTTTGAAACTGGTGAAAAATCGAGGAGGACAAATATATAACACTTTGTTCGGACAAAAATGTTCTGCAATCCTGATCACCTAAAAAATACAGATGTCGACAAAAGCGAACTACAAAATTTTGGGAGTAGATCCAGGGACAAATATCCTAGGTTACGCGGTACTTGAAGTGAAAGGTAAAAAACTTACCCCACTTGAAATGGGTGTTGTAAATCTTCAAAAACTTGGGGATCATTACGAAAAATTAAAACACATTTTTATTCGTATTCAACAACTTATTGCAAGCCATCAAACCTCTGAAATGGCTGTAGAGGCTCCATTCTATGGCAAGAATGTTCAATCTATGCTCAAGTTGGGGCGGGCGCAAGGCGTTGCAATTGCAGCTGCGAAGGTAAGTGGTATTGATGTTGTTGAGTATTCACCAAAACGAATCAAGCAAGCAATTACAGGAAGTGGAAATGCTAGCAAAGAACAGGTTGCCAAAACTCTTGAAATGATTTATAAAATATCATTTGATGACCACTACCTAGATTCCTCTGATGCATTAGCAGCTGCGGTTTGTCACTATCAAGAGCAGTCGTCTCCAGTAAAAAGAGGAAAGGGTAAGCAAGATTGGAGTAGTTTCTTATCTGAACATTCAAACAGGATCATAAAATAATCTTTATCAACAGATTAAACTTAATCCGCCCTATAAAGTCAAAACTAGGTCACACCTTTACATTTATTTTATCGATTAAATCAATTAATCAGACGATTTAAAAGATACTTTAAAAAGTAAATCGTATTTTTGCAAGAGTAAAAAGAAATCAATTGTTATGAATACAGCAATATTTGCATTGTTTAATTCTTTTGGGCCAGAGTGGATTATAATCTTTCTGGCAATCATTCTTTTATTTGGAGGAAAGAAAATTCCTGAATTGATGAGAGGTATCGGCAAAGGTATCAGAGAATTCAATACAGCAAGAAATTCATTGGAAAATGAATTCAAGCATGGAATGAAAGAGGCTGAAAAAAAAGAAGCTGACAAAGACGAAAAATAAAATGCTGCCCATTGGGCAGCATTTTTTATTTTACCTTGTCCAAAAGATGTAAATCCCACCGTTCGATCAAATTGATCAACTTTCTAGAATAACCGGGGTCAGTTGCATAACCTGCGGCTTTCAGGCCTTTTGACCAACCTTTATAATCGTCGATGTTCAGTTCATAAAGCGATGCATATCTGCTACGCTTTAAAAAATAACTATGATCTCTAAAACCTGACCAAACAGATTCGTAATGCCTAAACCTGTCATTAGGTCCGTCCGAATAGAATGCAACACAAGCACCCTTTATGTTCTTCTGATCATAACACTTAATACCAAAATGATTTTTGTGCTTAACTGCAAGATTACTTCTACCCGCATTACTCTCCAACAAAGCTTGAGCTATTGTTATAGATGCTGGAATACCATGGATTTTCATTTCTTCTATAGAAACCCCAGCGTATCTCTTTAAATATTCAAACTTTGGAAGTTCCTTGACTGAAACCCCCTTTGATGAAACTAATTTCTTCCATTTAGCTACAGACATTGCCGCTGCAGAATCAGATTTATCAGCATTTAAAGATGCTAACTTCGTGTCATCAATGTTCGAACCATTTTCAACAACAGATAAAGATGCTGCTAGATTGCTTGGTTGCTGCGACTCTTTATCAATAGCTTGTTCTTTGTTAAAAGAAAACGTGGGAAAACTTAATACGATCTGCCCTTTATTGTCCTTGTTTGAATCTAACATCAGTAGCAGGACCAAAACAACAAGGATATTGTCTTTAAATTTGACAAGGAAAAAATTTAAAAAGCCAATAGTCAGCGCAAACATGCTAGGAATTTTTTCGTAGATTATAGTTTTCATAAATCACGTTTTTAAAACATTTTGTTTTACAAACTTAATCCATTTAAAACAAAAAAACAACAATTTGTTTTAAATATTTGATTTTTATAAATGATTCAAGAATTATATCACATCAGTGGCATCCTTTTGTATTTCAGTTGCTTATGTATAAGTAGCTGTGCCTTTTTATATTTCTTCAGAAAAAGAGGTAATTATAGATCAAACTTCTTTCTAGCGCTATTTTTTATCGCCTTCGGCATGGCCTTAATCCGCAACGGGCTTATACTTTCAGGCCAAATAGAGCCAGATAATCAGCTTACATCTGCACTGTGGAATATCATTTGGTTTGGGCCATTATTCTTTTATTACATCAAACTAATCATCTATCCACATTATCTGCTTAGGGGATCAGATTTAAAACATTTTGTTTTACCAATTGCTCAGACACTAATTCATAGTGTAATAAGTATTCAAGCATTAATGAATCCCGGACAAGAAAACACCTACTTCAAATATTTATATTCAATCGAAGGAATAATCTTCTTACTCACATTTTTTCCCTACATCATCCTTTCATTCCGATACATTAAATACGCCACAGTTTCAGAGCCTTCACAACCTATATGGAGAGAAAAAAAATTACTTTGGCTTAAAAGAATTACAAAGGTGCTTTTTGTACTTGCATTTATCAATTCGACTTACGTAATCACAAACTTCTTATCCAAATTCATCTTTGCCGATGAATTATCTAGCCTACCAAGCTATTTCCTTTTTTCGGAATTCTCTTTTAGTTTGATTGCGATTTGGATTGCCTACCAAGCGATTAAACTTGTTTTGGGCAAAGCATATATTTACAAGGAAAACAGTACAGAAAATCAAACATTTAAAGATTTACTTCATAAAGAAAAAATCTTTCTAGATGCAGACCTAAATGTATCCTTATTTACAAAAAAGAAAACCGAGCAAAAGGCATTGTATACTCTTGTTCTAAAAGAACGTGCAAATCATTTACGAAACCTGCGTAAACATGGCAAATATGGCACACATCAATTAAAGAGTTTGATCTATCGAGCCGGTTATCCAAATCATTGGATCTATAAGAAAAAATAAGTCTCTGCCTCAATCTGAATAACTGAAAGTTCTTAATACTTGAGCACTTGTTAAAATTCAAGTTAGCTGTGCTAATCCAAAGCAGTTTTTATACCTTTATTTTTGCTAAACAGACATCTTTTTAGACTACTATGTGTTTCAAATAAAAAAAGAAGCGAAGTATGAAATTCCTTACAAGCACCCTATTATTCTTATTGTTTATCTGCGCGCCTGTAGATCAGATTAAGGGCCAAAATCTTACCTCAAAGCAGATCATCCAGAAGGTTGAAAATACTATGCGTGGAAATAGTAATTTTAGTGAGCTAAAAATGACAATAATCCGCCCAGATTGGTCTAGAGAAATGACAATGAAATCGTGGGCTCAAGGTGAAAATTATGCCCTAATTCAAATAACCGGTCCAGCCAGAGACAAAGGCACAACATTTCTGAAAAGAGAAAATGAACTTTGGAATTGGCAACCGAAGATCAATAAGACAATCAAAATGCCCCCTTCTATGTTGACACAATCATGGATGGGTTCTGATTTCTCTAACGATGACTTAGTAAGGCAAAGTTCATTCGTAAATGACTTCACACACGAGGCATTAGCAGATGAGAAAGTTGAAGGCAGAGACTGCTACGTAATCATGCTAACTCCAAAGGAAGGTGTTCCCGTTGTTTGGGGAAGCATCAAATTCTGGATTGACAAAAAAGAATTCATTCAAATGAAATCTGAGTTTTATGATGAAGACGAATATCTTGTTAGCACTATAGAGTTCTCACAGATCAAAAACATGGCTGGTAGACCTATACCAACAGTGCTTACTATTACTCCTGCGGAGGATGAAGCAAATAAGACTATTATAGAGTATCTAAACCTTGAGTTCGATAGAAAATACAATGATAGTTTCTTTACCATTCAAAATATGAAGCGCATCAAATAATATGAAAAAGATATTAAATCTAGCCTGGAGAAATATTTGGAGGAACAAAAGAAGAACACTTATCACAGCAGCATCGGTTTTCTTTGCTGTTTTGTTTTCGAGCTCCATGAAATCACTCCAAAAAGGTGCATGGAATGAAATGATCAAAAATGTGACCTCCTTACACATAGGTTATGCACAAATTCACGCTAAAGGCTTTTGGCAGGAACGATCAATAAATACAAGTTTAGAAGAATCTTTGATAAAGGAGCAACTTGAAGAAATTGAAACAGAAGGTCTGATAGACTACCTCCCAAGGATCGAATCATTTGCACTGGCCTCATCCGGAGAAAAATCGAGTGCTGTACTTGTAGTGGGAGCAGACTTAGAAAAAGAACATAAGCTAGGGCAATTAGAAAATAGAATGGTAGAAGGTTCGCTGCTTTCAAGCAATGAACACGGTGTGATCCTTGCAGAAGGACTTGCAAAAAAACTAAACCTTGGACTCGAGGATAGTCTAATCCTAAGCAGTGTGGGTTACCATGCGAGTAGTGCCATTGATTTATACCCAATAAAAGGAATCGTAAGCTTTAATAACCCTGAACTCAACAAACAGTTTTGCTATTTAGACATCAAAACAGCCCAAACCTTTTATGGTGCAGAAGGCATGCTGACAGGGATTGTCCTTAATGTCGAAAACAACAATGTCCTAGAATCTATAGTCACTAATTTGAGATCAAAACTAGACTCAGAAAAATACGATGTGATGGATTGGATGGAAATGATGCCTGACTTGATGCAAGCCAAAAATCTCGATGCAGCAGGTTCACTCTTAGTGTTGGGCATATTGTACATAATAATCACCTTTGGAATATTTGGAACACTTTTGATGATGACACGTGAACGTCAATATGAATTTGGTGTACTCACGGCAATCGGGATGAAAAAACAACTCCTTGCATTTTCAGTTTGGTTGGAAATTCTTTTCATGGGCTTTGTTGGCGCAATAGCAGGCATTGTTGGAAGTATTCCAATTGTGCAATACTTTGTTAGTAATCCTATTGACATGACGAAGTTCAGCAAAGATGCAGCAAACACTTATGAGAAGTTTGGTTTCCATCCAGTATTTCCAATGAGTTTTGATATAAACATTTTTGTAGGTCAGGCATTAATCGTATTCCTAATTTGCACGGTATTGGCTATATACCCAATCCTTGTAATTCGTTCACTGAAGCCGATTCAGGCAATGAGAAAATAATAATCTAATGTTACTAAAAATAGCTTGGCGAAATATTTGGCGAAGTAAACTTAGGTCCTTCGTAGTTATAGGCTCCATTGCCATAGGAGTATGGTCACTTGTATTCCTGCTTAGTTTCTCTAGAGGCATGATTATGACCTATATCGAAAAAGCCATAGAAAATCAGACCTCGCACATCCAAGTCCATAACCCAGCGTTCATAAACGCAGATGTTGAGGCTAATGAATTGGAAAAAGCACCCTATAATTTTATCCAAGATGTTACAAAGGTAAAAGAAGCACTTGCTGCGGATCCAAAAGTTGAGGCTTTCGCAATGCGCTCTTACGCACACCAGACTTTTGTAGGGGTTGCAGGAAAAACGGGGGTAGCAAATGTTTATGGAATCAATCCAAATCAGGAAAAAGCCGTAACAAATATTCATAGTCTTGTGATTGAAGGAGACTATTTTGAGAAGGACAAGAAGAATCAAATACTAATTAGTGCATCACAAGCTGAAAAGTATAATATAGGCATCAGGAAAAAGGTGGTACTCTCCTTTACCGATAAAAATGGTATTCCAACAAAGGTCGCCTTCAGAGTTTGTGGAATCTATGATACAAAAAATCAACTACAGGATCAATTCAATGTCTATGTGAGACAAAAAGATCTAAATAGAGTTTTAGGACTTGGAGAAGAAAGTCACGAAATAGCTGTGTTTGTAAATGATGTAGACGGAGTAGATGCGATACAAGAAAACCTATCTGCTTTACTTCCCAGTCAGCTGGTTCGGGTTTATGATCAGATCTCTCCAGAAATAGAATTATTCAATGTGCAAATTCAGCTAAGTACATTCATCTTTACTTTTATTTTTATGCTGGGTCTCATATTCGGAATCATAAACACCATGTTAATGGCTGTACTTGAGCGTATGAGAGAATTAGGGATGCTAATGGCAATAGGTATGAACAAAGCAAAGGTATTCAAAATGATCACCTTAGAAACCTTGTTACTTGGATTGATATCCGCCCCTATAGGTATGCTTATAGGAACCTTATCTGTTGGCTATTTCAAAAGAGTAGGCTTGGATCTTTCAAACTTTTCCAAAGGCATGCAGAAATTTGGAATGTCAGAGATTGTCTATCCTGAATCTAGTGGGGATATGTACATCACATTTGGGATAGCTGTATTGATTACTGCAATTCTCGGTTCTCTTTATCCTGCATTCAAAGCCATAAGCCTTAGGCCAGTGGAAGCAATCAGAAAAATTTAAAACGATTGAATTATGTCAATTATTAGTGTAAAGAACATACATAAGATATATAACGAAAAGACTGTTCCAGTTCACGCACTTCAAGGTGTAGATCTTGAAATAGAGGCGGGTGAATTCACTGCAATTGTCGGTCCATCAGGTTCTGGAAAAACAACGCTCTTAAATATCATTGGAGGATTGGATCGTCCGAATCAAGGAAAGGTAAGACTCGCTGATACTGCGTTGGAGGATTTAAATGATAATCAACTAATCGATTTCAGAAAAAATAATATTGGGTTTATATTTCAAGCCTACAATCTTATACCCGTATTAACTTCGCAAGAAAATGTGGAGTTTGTTATGCTTCTCCAGAACAGGCCAAAAGCTGAAATGCATAAACGAGCGGTAGATCTACTAAAATCTGTTGGTCTAGAAGATAAACTAAACCAAAGACCCTCACAATTGTCTGGAGGTCAACAGCAGCGAGTTGCTGTTGCTAGGGCTTTAGCTTCCAAACCTAAGTTCGTCTTAGCAGATGAACCAACTGCCAACTTAGATTCTAAATCAACAGCTGATTTACTTGACATAATGGCAAGGTTAAATAAAGAAGAGAACATTACTTTTGTATTCTCTACACACGATAGCAGAGTGATAGAACGAGCAAGACGTGTGGTAAATATGATTGATGGTAAAATTGAATCTGATGAACAACAGGCTGTTTAAAATCTTCCTTCTTGTACTCTTTACATCTCCTAGCCTTCTAATTGCTCAGGAAGAAAAAAAAGATTCTCCATGGGAAGTAGATGGTTATATTAAAAATTTACAATCGGCATCAATTATCAACTTCCCCAACCTGATTACAGGGGGAGTAGATAAAATAATACTCTCAAGTAATCTTATCCACAACCGGCTAAACTTTACTCGGACAATAGGAGAGAAAGTAGTTTTTAATACATCCTTAAGAAATAGATTCCTCTACGGTGACCTAGAATCACCTGATCGCATGAAGGAGCAATTTGAACAAGGCAATGACTATTTTGACCTATCTCTTGAGAGCAGTCAAGACAGTTGGGCTGCTCAAACTATCATGGATCGACTATACCTGGATATTTATCTTGGTGATTGGGAGATGAGTATCGGTAGGCAACGAATCAACTGGGGAATCAGCACATTCTGGAACTCCAATGATATTTTCAATGCCTACAACTTCACAGATTTCGATTATGAGGAAAGACCAGGTTCTGATGCCATTTTAATCCGAAAGTATATTGGATTTACATCAAGTATAGAGTTTGCGATAGCAGCCACTGACGATATCAATAAACTTAAGGCAGGATTACTTTATAAATTCAACCTTAAGAACTATGATTATCAAATACTTGCTGGTCTTTCTGAGAATTATCTAGCACTTGGAGGAGGATGGTCTGGAGCTATAAAGCAGGTTGGATTCAAGGGTGAATTCAATACATTTAGTCCACTCGGAACTACTGGAGATCCAGCAAATTCTTTGTCCATTGAGTTTGATTATATCAACAAAAAGGCACTCTACTTCGGTCTGGGATTTTTATATAATAGCCTTGGAGAGGCTGATACTAATATTTTAAACCTTCTAGATTTTGATATATCTGCTCGTAATCTATACCCCTTCAAAACTACTTTCTTCTTTAGTATGAATCAAAGTTTTAATCCCATAATTAGTGGTGGATTATCTTTTTTATATTCTCCGGGAGAAGCACATGCGACTTTTGTCAGTCCAAACCTAAATGTATCAATCGCACAGAATTGGGATCTTGCATTTTTCGGTCAGATAGTACTTGATAAGCAGGAAAAATATACAAGTCCTGTGCAGGGATTTTTTCTGAGACTTAAATTAAGTTTCTAAGTTGTAGCAGCAGTTTTGATTGCATCATAGCAAACCGCTGCTGCACGTTCCCAGGTATAATATGAAACTCGATTTCTACCTTTTTTGATAAGCTCTTCACGGAGCTCCTCAGAGGTATTCAAAGCGTGCATTTTCTCTCCTAGGTCTTCATAATCATTTATGCCAACTACCAATGCAGCATCCCCTGCAACTTCAGGCAAGGATGTTTGATCAGATATAATCAAGGGTACATCGCAACGCATTGCTTCTAGAAGTGGAATACCAAAACCTTCCGACTTGGAAACATAAATCATTGCTTTTGCTGCAGCAGTAATTTCCACTAAAGTCTCAGAGGTACAATATCCTGGAAGTACAATATCTTTAGCCACTGGGGATTCTTTTATTTTACGTTCAAAATCATCTGTTTGCCAGGCCATCCTACCCAGTAAAACGAGCTTAAGATCCGAGGGGTGTTTTGATTTCATATGCTCAAAACCCTGAAGTATCAATGACACATTTTTTCTAGGATGAATAGCCCCTACATACAACAAATAAGGCTTTCCATCAGTGTGCGCTTTTCGAACCCGTTCAATAGCAGAAGATCCTAAAGGTTTAAAGACCTCTCTGGCTGCATTATTAGCAACGAACACCTGCTCTTCTTTTACATTGTAAACGGCCTTAAGATCTTCTTTTACAAATTCAGAAACGGTGATTATTTTCTGAGCCCGAGCCAAGAATCTGGGTGTAAAAAACCTATAATACTTATTCACTAACTTAGGTACATATTGTGGATAATGCATGAAGGCGATATCATGACAAACCATGACTTGAGAACAAGTAGCACTTAAACTTAAATAACCATCTGGCGAGAAAAAAACATCTGGATTTTCACGTTTCAGAAACCTACGGACTGCAAATTCAAACCATAGATACCATAAAAAAGGATGCCTTGCTGGAGGGAAAAGTTTTACTCCACGAACATTTGGCCCATAGATAAATGAAGCATCGAAAGGCCTGTCAAAGAGGAAAATAAATTCATCCTCTGGGTTTGCTTC
>Ga0206130_10004741_pt1 | contig 16570 bp, 17 predicted proteins | sample Helgoland_Spring_9_FD_148637 | JGI IMG/M metagenome (GOLD analysis project Ga0206130, IMG submission 148637) | Pelagic subsurface seawater microbial communities from Kabeltonne, Helgoland, North Sea - Helgoland_Spring_Bloom_20160512_1 | ecosystem: Environmental > Aquatic > Marine > Epipelagic ... | reverse complement strand
TGCTGATCAATTGCAACCAGAGGAATCTACGAGCTTTGCAATGGGTATCGTAGCTACTTTGGGCGAAATTGAGATAACTGCTGATTGGTTCAATATTGAGGTAGATGATCGTATTGCTCTTACCAGTAATGCTGCACCAACTGATGCTCAGCGAATTGCTATGGGTGCTGCTGGTGTTCCTAATCCAGAGTTGATCGGTGAAGTTAACTACTTTACCAATGACTTCAACACTGAGACTTCAGGGCTTGATATCGTAGCAACTTACGGAGCCGATCTTTGGGGCGGAAGCACTGAATTTAGCGCAGCCTATAACTATACCGATACAGAAGTATCCGATCAGGGCAATGTGACTAGTGATAGTAAGGTTAAGCGTTTAGAAGAAGGACTTCCTAACCACCGAGCAACATTCACCATGGACCAGAACTGGGAAAATGTTAGCGCTTTTGTTCGCGCCAACTACTTCGGTGAGTACTATGCTGTTCACGCTGACTGGTTTGGTAATGATGCTGATTCTGCTATGACATTTGATATGCAAGTCACCTACAGCTTGAATGATATCTCTGTCGGTGGTCAAAATATATTTGATCAAGACGCAGAGCGTATTGAAGGGTCTGCTGGTGCAGTCGCTGAAGGCGTTCCCGGCAATGTTCTTGGCGCGATCTTCTATGAGACGTCACCAATGGGCATCGAAGGTGCTTACTGGTATGTTAAAGCGGGTTACAACTTCTAGATACTCATGAAGAGTTATTAGAATGAGTCTGCTATTTTTGGGCTCTTACTTAGTAGTAAGAAAAAAGGGATGCCATCTGGCATCCCTTTTTTTGTCCGCTATGCCTCAGCAAAACACCTTGACAAAAAAAATTAACTGCATACCCTAGGGGGGTATGAAATTGCTAACTATTTTTTTATGTCTCCTATGGTCCTCAGCCTCCTTGGCAAGGCCCATTTCCTATGTCGACGGGCATACGCTGATGGCTAATTCTGGCCCAATGGCAGATTCTATCTATTGGCACTACACGCCTAATATTAACTACTCTGTAGGATTAGATTACCAGAGAGACAAGGTTAGTAATGAACGCTTCCCCTCAGCCCGACTCACCTACCTGATAAACCGTAAAAATACCGATCAATCTCAACGCAACCTATACTTTAAGGCCGGCGTTGGTCTAAATAATATCAACAATCACTTCTATTCGCTGGCGGGTGACTGGGAAACCAGACGGCTATTTTCTAGCTTCTCCGTTAAACAATCCTCTGGTGTCGATTACGATATGTTAGAACAGTCTGCCAGAGTAGGCATTGCTCCTTATCTTGGCGACTATGGAGATCTTCATACATGGCTGATGATTGAAACAAAGAAAGACGATTTAGACGATGAACGTATTACATATCCGGTGCTAAGATTGTTTCAAGGCGGGGCCATGCTTGAAGTAAGCTATCACAAAAAAACTGATTGGGGCCTACACCTCATGTACCGCTTTTAGCCATTAACCTAAAATTGAGAAGATTATGAAAAATGTATTATTGCTGGGCCTACTTCTTTCCTCTGCAACGATTTACGCCGAGCACCATGGGCAGCACGGCATGGAAAACATGCATTCGCATGAGGGCCATCTTCACAATGAGATGGTCAATGGTAAAACCCTAGAGGTTGATGCACAACGATTTGATAAGTTTATGGTCGATATCGACAACCACGTCGTTGCGGTGGTCAGCGTCCAGGGAATGGTCTGTGATTTTTGTGCCAGAGGTATTGAAAAAACATTTGGTAAAGACAAGCGTGTTAGCAAAATAGATGTCGACTTAGCGTCAGGCAAGGTACTGTTAGCTTTTTCTATGGCTGTTGATGTCGATGAGGCGGACATTACACAGAAGATTCTAAACAATGGTCTGAACACCACTGACATACAAGTCGTTGGAAAATAAGATGCAAGATAATAACCTACAGACGCAGAAAACTAACTTTTTCTCGTTGTTCGCTTCCACCTCGACTTTGATTTGTTGTGCCTTACCGGCATTATTTGTAAGCTTGGGCGCTGGGGCTAGCTTTGCAAGTCTAGTCGGTACCTTCCCCTTCTTAATCACTTTATCCCAGTATAAGGTTCCGATTAGTGCTTTTGCCTTCCTCTTGATTGTGGTCGCAGGAATCATGAATTATCGCTCGGCTAGGTTACCCTGCCCCATAGACCCTGAATTAGGGAAGGTATGCATGCAAACTCGCCAGCGATCGCAACGACTGTACTTCATATCAACGGGTATTTTCGCTTTTGCGAGCTTTTTTACCTATATCGTCCCACTGATTATTTAAGTTAAGGATCCTCAATGAAAATGTCATGTCACCGACCCGTTATCCCGAACTTGAACCGTATTAGCGGCCAAATTAAAGGCGTGGCCAAAATGGTCGACGAGGGACAGTATTGTATCGATATACTTGATCAACTAAGAGCTGCAAAGTCTGCAATAACCACTGTAGAAAATAAAATTCTCGAAAAACACATCCAAGAATGTGTAACAACATCGCTTAAATCTCAAGAAGATGTCGACACAAAGATTCAGGAACTGATGCGTATACTCACGCGTAAATAAGATAAGGGCCTGGCTGTGCTTATCGATTTATTGGCATTAACTTTCAGCTTTTAATCGCGCTTGATGCTCAAATGCAAAGCTCAACGAAAAAATATTGACGACACTAGCAATGACAATGAGCTTTTGTAGAGTTGCTTGCCTAACCATTTCCCCTGCACTCTCAAAGGGGTTTCCGCCCATGATTTGATAACCAACGTACGCCGCCACACAGAGCAAATAGAGTCCTGTCATCAAAGCAAAGCGAGTATCGACGGAGCTACGCAATAACACAATAAAATACAGCAGAGAGGCAGGAACAAGAAATCTAAATGCATTCACAGCGAAAAAAACATGGAGATCAAGATACAAATCATAAGGTGTTAATCCAACTCCAGAAAAAAATACCGTGCCCACCAAAAATAGCGCCGACCCCCCCGAAGCCAACCGATAATTAACACTATCTCCTTTAAATAATATTGGCACGTAAAAAAACGCGACTCCAACCAATATAAAGAGGAACATACTTACGTTGAAAAAGAAGCCAGAGATAAAATTTACCTCATCAGAATGTGATTGATAACCGCCCAGGTCGCTTAAAAAGTTGTGGGTGAAGGAATAGCCTATCTGCTCTGGGTCATGGATATTGCCCCCGGGATAAAAGTACATGGCGATGCAAACTGAGCCCAGGAAAAAAACCGAAACAAACCGTAAAATCTTAACCGTCCAAAAATTATCCATTGTAGCCTCATAGTATTTTAGGCTCTTAGATTAGCAGAGGTCTTTGAATTATTCAGCAATGAACCTGATACACTTGCTTTTTTAGTCTAAATGAGAATAATAACCGTTCTCAGCTGTTTTGGTTTCAAAGGTACACTCATGGCTATTTTCACTCCCTCTACTAGGTCTTTCCTTAGCGCGGCACTGCTTGTCATTACTCCACTTTATTCAGCTGCTTCAGACGAGGTAAATATCTATTCAGCTCGGCAAGAGTCATTGATAAAACCACTTTTAGAGCGCTTTACGGAGCAGACAGGGGCAAAAGTTAATCTAGTCACGGGTAAAGGCGATGCTTTACTAACACGATTAAAAAGCGAAGGAATGAACTCACCCGCAGATGTCCTCTTAACGGTCGATGCCGGACGCCTTTACCGGGCGCAAGAAGCCAACGTATTGCAAGCTATAAAGTCGGATGAACTCAACAACCTAATCCCGGTTCATCTGCGTAGCTCTGACAACCAGTGGTATGGTTTGAGTGTCAGAGCAAGAGTTATTGTCTACGCAAAAGATCGCGTGCAGGCCAGCCAATTAAGTACTTATGAGGCTCTTGCTGATCCTGGGTGGCGAGGTAAAATCTGCGTGCGCTCGTCTGGCAACATATATAACCAATCGCTGGTTGCTGGCATGATCGCCTCACAAGGAATGATGAAAACTGAGGGTTGGCTAAAAGGTTTTGTGGGTAACTTTGCGCGGCGACCGGCTGGTGGTGACAGAGACCAAATTAAAGCTGTAGCCTCCGGTCAGTGCGACATAGCGGTAGTGAATAGCTACTATTTAGGCGGGATGATCTTATCAGAAGATCAAGCTCAACAAACAGCCGCCAGCAAAGTAGCCTTGTTCTGGCCTAATCAAAAAGATCGTGGCACCCATGTAAACATCTCAGGTGCTGGCATCACCAAGTCGTCAAAAAACGTCCAATTAGCGGAACAGTTGATCGCATTCCTAGCGGCATATGGCAGTCAAGAATGGTATGCTGAACGCAACAACGAGTTTCCTGTCAGGGAAGCTGTGAAAGTAAGTTCCGTATTAGAATCTTGGGGTCCGTTTGTGGCAGACAAGCTAAATGTATCTGAATTAGGTCGCAACAATTCTGCGGCAATCATGGCTATGGATCGTGCTGGTTGGAAATAGACTCTAGATCACCAGGCTTTAACTCTTCCAACCAATCTTCCGGCCGAGGCTGGCGTACCTATCTATTTATTGTGACGGCAATTATTGCTGTACCGATGCTAGTAATCTTCGCCAGTCTTCTCCAGCCCTTCTCCAGTGCCTGGCAGCATTTGTTTGATACGGTACTGACAGACTATATTACGAATTCTCTATTGCTAATGGCTGGGGTTGGCGTTGGCACATTAGTGCTTGGTGTCAGTGCTGCCTGGCTGACCGCAATGTGTGAATTTCCCGGCCGTAAAATTTTATCATGGGCGTTTCTCTTACCCATGGCTATGCCAGCCTACATTATTGCCTACACCTATACGGGAATATTAGATTTTTCGGGGCCACTTCAGACGGCGCTGCGAGATACTTATCAATGGCAATATGGGGATTACTACTTTCCTGAAATACGCTCTCTGGGCGGAGCCATTTGCATGCTTTCACTGGTGCTATACCCCTATGTGTACATGCTGGTTAGAGTGGCCTTTTTAGAGCAGTCTACGGCGGTACTAGAGGCCAGTCGCAATTTGGGTAAAAAGCCTTGGCAGACACTATTTCTAGTGGCGCTACCCATGGCAAGACCCGCTATCGTCGCCGGCGTTAGCTTAGCATTAATGGAAACTTTAGCTGACTATGGCACCGTTGCTTATTTTGGTGTCAGCTCGTTTACCACGGGTATTTTCCGCACCTGGTATGGACTTGGCGAACTGACAACAGCAGCGCAACTCTGCGCATTTTTAATGTTGTTTGTATTTGCTCTAATCATTGCTGAGCGCTGGTCCAGACAACGTCTTCGGTTTCATCATCATTCAGCACAGAAAAAAATGGTGCGCCTACGACTGAAGGGCTGGCGGTCAGCACTGGCTATATCAGTCGGTGGTTTAATTGTATTCTTAGGGTTTATTCTACCGGCGACGCAACTGGCTATTTGGGCATCGGTGGGCTGGCAAGAAAACATTAATGGCGACTTCTTTAGACTACTTTTTAATAGTTTCTCATTGGCGGCCATTGCCGCGATATGCTGCTTAATGGTTGCCGTATTTTTAGCCTATACCAAGCGCGCCTTCGCCTCCCGTATGGAGCTTGGGGCTGTGGCAGTTGCAAGCCTTGGTTATGCCGTACCAGGCACTGTTATTGCGGTTGGAGTACTAATACCTGTTGCTTGGCTGGATAACCAAATCGACTTTTTAAGTACCACCTGGTTCGACTATCCTACCGGTCTTCTAATCAGTGGCACTATTGGATTACTAGTATTTGCCTATCTTGTTCGCTTTTTATCCGTTGCGCTGAACACGGTAGATTCTGGGCTGACGGCTATTAAACCAAGTATTGATGAATCCGCCAGATCGCTGGGGGCGACGCCAAGCCGAGTGCTTAGTCGCATCCATTTACCCATATTGAGAACTAGCCTGCTCACTGCACTTTTACTGGTCTTTGTGGAAGTCTTAAAAGAACTTCCCACCACACTCATCCTAAGGCCTTTCAATTTCAACACCTTGGCGGTACGCACCTATGAGTTAGCCTCTGACGAGCGTTTAGTCGATGCTGCCCTACCCGCTCTAGCAATTGTTATAATAGGATTATTACCAGTTTTACTCATTACCAAAAGTATCCTTAACGAGCGCTTCAGCAATGAATAAGCAATTAATATTAGACAAGGTCACTGTTAAGTACGATGCGCTTGCAGCGGTTTCTGACGCGACATTCTCACTGGCTGAAGGTGAAATTGGTTGTCTACTGGGTCCTTCAGGATGTGGTAAAACAACACTATTGAGAGCCATTGCAGGCTTCGAATCACTTTCCGCAGGAAGCATTAGTTTACATGACGAGTACATCAGTACACCCAAGCGAACCAAAGCACCCGAAGACAGAGCCGTGGGCATGGTTTTTCAGGATTTCGCATTATTTCCTCACTTAAATGTGCGTGACAATATAGGTTTTGGTCTAAGCGATTTTTCCTCTGGCGAAAAAACCAGTCGTGTTTTAGAAATGCTTGAATTAGTCGGTTTAGTGAGCGTTGCAGACCGATTTCCACACGAATTATCTGGCGGACAACAGCAGCGTGTCGCACTGGCAAGAGCGCTAGCGCCCAGCCCTCAAATTTTATTACTAGATGAGCCATTCTCTAATCTTGACGCGGAGCTTAGAACTCAGCTTGCAGCAGAGATTCGTATTCTACTAAAAAAGAACAAAGTAACTGCATTGCTGGTTACTCATGATCAGGATGAGGCCTTTGCAATGGCCGACAAAATTGCGCTACTCAATGCCGGTAAAATCGTACAGATTGACACTCCCTATAAGCTTTATCACAAGCCGGGAAGTTTATTTGCAGCAGACTTTATTGGTAAAGGCACTATTATAAATGTGGGCATTGATGCGGCAGGATTGCTGGGCAATAACCTAGGTAGCCTTTCGATTAATGCACTTCCTGAGGATCTGGGTAATACAGTGAAGCTATTAGTTAGGCCAGATGATATAGCCTATGATGAATCCTCAGACACAAAACTACCCATCGTATCTAAGTCTTTCCTTGGCCCTAACTATCTGTACGAGTTAGCACTAAAAGATGGTCAGCGGGTCCCGTGTTTGACGCACAGTCATGTTGATATTCCAGTGGGAGATGAACTGCCCGTGCGCTTTGATCTTCGTCACGTAGTGATTTTCAATCCAGACTAGCCATAGACAGACGGCTTTATCGCGTTTGTTCTCTCTTTCGTTTTTTTAAGGCTGCCAGCTGCCACTCGGGTAATTTTACCCTAGTGTCATAATCTGCATCTTCGTCGTAATCAGACATATCCTCAGCCGCAAGAGTATTCAGTTTACGTAAAGCAGTTTTAAACCAACCAATTGAGGGCTTTTTGTCCGTCACATACCACTCCCATTTCCGTCATCTTATTGTCCTAAGTCTAACTCGATTATTCGCTTTGTAGAATTCAAGGCTCAAGAACTTTACTAATCAGCCACCAAACATTAAATCAAGTTTGAGACGTAGTATAAACACTCACAAGCACTACATCACCCACTATGAAGAACAAACCTTGTATCACCAGCCACCCCAGAATATCGGCATAAATGGCATATGACATGACGGCCACTAATAAAACGCCTATGCCGCGCCATGTGGAGTAGACGACCGACAAAGGAAGCATCTGCACAGCAAAGGATAAAAGATAGAATGATCCGAGATAACAGGCACCCAAAACAATACTGGTGACTGATTTAGAAAAACTATCAGTCAGAGCCTACATTAACGTCCCAGCGACTTCTAAGGCGATCGCGGCTAATAAAATGAGATGCTTTTCCATATTAGGGCCCTTTTTCCTATCTATAGAACAATAACCGAGACAAATAACCTATAGCCTTGAAAAACATAATTAGACTACTAACCAATACCTGCGTGATCCACGTTATTGACGCGTTCAATTTTCACATAATTAAAACTATTTCTAGAATTTGCACAATATTATGGATTGAGTAAATTACACATCGATTAGCGATAATAGACTAAAATATTCAAGTAAAAGGTGTATAAAAGATAAAAAAATCGTTTAAATAAGGGCCATACGTAAATGAAGCCATACATGAATTTAATCACGCTTTTAATTGTGATCTCCAACCTCTCACTCTCAGGCTGCGATGACTCATCGCATGTAACCAAGCACGAAGCTATTTATCAATCATCTAGTTCAGTAACATCGTCAGCTGCCATTGCAATACCTGACAACTATGGTGCTGAGGTCGCGCAAGACATTCTAGCTCTCGGTGGCAATGCTGTGGATGCCGCAGTCGCAACAGGCTTTGCATTGGCCGTTACCTTTATTGATGCGGGGAATATTGGTGGCGGTGGTTTCATGACTGTCAAGATGGATAATGATATTGCGTTTTTAGACTATCGTGAAAAAGCGCCGCTAAAGGCACACAAAGACATGTATCTTGATGCTCAAGGTAATGTCATCGACAATATTACTTTAATTGGTGGGCAAGCCGCGGGTGTGCCGGGTACCGTCGCCGGCTTTTGGGAAGCGCACAAGCGCTTTGGGAAATTACCTTGGAATGAGGTGGTAAAACCGGCCATAGATTTAGCCGCTAATGGATTCCTTCCTGCGCCTATTCTTGCCGACAGCATTCACAGCATGGAACACCGCTTTGACGGCAAAACCAACTTTAACGACTACTTTAACCACATCAATAGTTCAAAGGTTTTTAAACAACCTGAATTGGCAAAAACGCTTGCTCGAATCGCAGCGTTTGGTGCTGATGATTTTTATCGTGGGAAAACCGCGGCTCTCATCGTCGAGGAAATGAAACGGAGTAATGGTCTAATTTCTGCCGAAGACTTAGACCAATACTCAGCCGTTTGGCGAGAACCAGTGCGCGCTAACTGGCGTGACTATGAAATAATATCTGCGCCACCGCCAAGTTCTGGCGGTTTTGCAATTGTTCAGCTACTTAAAATGAAAGATTATCTCGCTGAGCATTTTGCAAATATCGATCATAATTCTGCCCAATATATTCATCTTATCGCTGAAATGGAAAAACGCGTTTTCGCTGATCGTGCTGAGTATCTAGGTGATCCCGATTTTTTCGATATTGATATCAATGCACTCATCAACGACAACTATGTCAGTAAACGGGCCGCTGAGGTTAATCCCAAGACTATATCGAGCTTAAAAGGTATTAACCCTGGTCTAGAGTCCCCCAACACCACACATTATTCTATTGTTGACCAGTGGGGCAATGCTGTCTCTAACACTTATACGATCAACTGGGATTACGGCAGCGGAGTGGTGGTTGGCGGGGCGGGATTTTTACTAAATAATGAAATGGACGACTTTAGCGCAAAGCCTGGAGTACCTAATATTTTTGGTGTGGTGGGCAATGTAGCTAACGAAATTCAACCTGGTAAGCGCATGCTGTCATCGATGTCACCCACTATTGTACTTAAGGACGGCGAAGTAGAGATGGTTGTGGGTACACCGGGTGGTTCGACTATTTTCACCACTGTGTTTCAGGTAATTATCAATATTTTAGACTTTAACATGACACCATTGGAAGCTATTAGTGCGACGCGTTTTCATCACCAATTGGTACCGGCGGACCTCATTACCTACAGTGGATTCAGCATAGACAGACCACTATCAGACCGAGTGATTAATGACCTTACCGAGAAAGGCTATCGTACTCAGCCGCACTCGTTTGAGTATGGTGATGTACAAATCATTGCAAAAGATGGAACCTCATGGATTGCTGCATCGGACCCTAGAGATAGGGGTCAGTCTCGCGTTTTTGAACCAATATCAAAAACGCGAGACCAATAAAGTACTTTTAATCAGAGCGACAATTGTACTTTAATGCCGAGATTTCTCCCCGGCAACGGAACCTCGTCTTTCACGAAAGACGAGTGGTTTCTAGCCACTTCATCGAGTAAGTTTTTAGCAAACAGTGACACTGTTGCAGTCTGCTTTTTACCGAAAGTGAAGGTTTTAACTGCATTAAAATTCAGCATGTTAAAGCCACTGGTAACCGTTTCATTGGTACCAATATCTCTCTGGGACCCGACATCTTTTAAATCAAGCTTTAACTCAAGACTATTTTTAGCATAAGAAATCGCATAAATGTTTCTATCAGGAGTCAGACGAGGAATATTGCTGTCATCACGGAACTCTCCAGAAACTGAATCACGACCAAATGACAAAGTCAGGTCGCCGTCACCCAGTTCAAAAACGGTACCCATCTCTAATTCATAGCCAACAAACTGCGCATTCTGCTGCAAATAATTGGCCTTGATTAAGCCGCCATGATCATCATCTTCATCATGCTCGTCGTGCGCTTCTGCAGTTTCGTCTTGGAGATAGATATAATTAGCGACATCGTTTTTAAACAAGGTAAACGTTCCAAAAACTCCTTCATTCTCATAAGACAGGGTTGCATCAAAGTTTGTCGATTGCTCAGACTCCAATTCAGTATTACCAATCTCCAAGCGACCAGTGGCCAGATGCTCGCCGTTCATGAACAACTCCATAGCGGACGGGGTTCTTTCAACCATTCCAGCACTGACGTTCAAGTCAAAGTTTTCATTGAGATCTTTACTGAGGCTCATCGCGAAGCTTGTCGCATTATAATCTTTGGAGAAGTAGTCCATCTCTTCGTCATGCTGTTCTTCCTCATGCTCGTCGTGATGTTCTTCCTCATGCTCTTCTTCATGACTCACTGAGCCTTTTCGACTTGTGCGGTCATGTCGTATGCCCAGGTCAAGATGAAACGAATCTACCTGTTTGCTCAGATAGTATCCCAAAGTCATTTCTTCGCTGACCGTTGGGTTCATAAATGCCTCTTCTCCCACAATGGACATATCTTCGTCGACAAAATTGAGTGATATTTTTTGCAGAAGGTCATCATTGGATAAGTCGAAAATAGCGCCGTATTCTCGAGATTCATTACTGAACACTGTTGGTCCCTCTGCATGATCTTCATCGCCGTGCTCCTCACCTTCATGCTCCTCACCTTCATGCTCTTCTTCAGCATGCTGTTCGGTCAACGAATAATCAGTATCTCTGATGAAATAATTGACCTTTTTCAACCAACTATTACTGACGATATATGCGCCTTCTAAGTTGACCACTTCCGAGTCAGTCGTAGAGAAAATTCGCTCTCCCTCATGCTCTTCTCCTTCATGCTCTTCTCCTTCGTGATCTTCTTCGTGCTCTTCTCCTTCGTGCTCTTCTCCATGTTCATCGCCATGTTCATCGCCATGAAACGGAATGCCATAGATGCTCTCAACGCTGTTGACAGACACGCCGAAGTAGCCCCAATCGCCTGCTTTAGAAACGCCCAAACGAAGTGCTTTGTTCTCAAAATCAGAATTAGACAGGAATCCTTCTTCTTCGTGCTCATCTTCTTCGTGCTCATCTTCTTCGTGCTCATCTTCATCGTGCTCATCTTCATCGTGCTCATCTTCATGGTCTTCGTCATGAAGTATTGCGCCAGTTGGAACATCAAAATTATCGAACTGAGAATCCTTGTACGCAAAACTGAAATTCAAACCGCCAAGATTATTTTGGTAAGAAAGATTGTGGCTATCACCGTCATTAACCGACTGCGCTTCCAGACCAAGCTTTAACTCTGACTCTGCGAAATCTTCTCGTGCAATAGTGTTATCAACAATATTAATGATGCCGCCGATAGTGCCATTGGCATACAGTAGCGAAGAGGGACCCCTAACAATTTCAATTTGTTGTATGTTATTTAAGTCAACATCGTTAACGTGGTCAACACCAATTCCGGCAACATCTCTAACAATCATCCCATTGTTGAGGATTTTAACGCGATTGCCTGACATACCACGGATAATCGGTTGGCCAACGCCTGAACCATAGTCCGCTGACGAAACCCCTAACAGACCATCTAATGATTCACCTAGACTTTGAGATGCCGTAGCTGATATGTCATCACCACTGACCACATGCAATGGATTTTCAATATCGCTTAAGGTTTGATCGATCAACGATGATGTGACGATCACTTCTTCTAAAACATTTGCAAGTGCATTAACACTTAATAAAGCGCTCACCAAAACGGGAGCATAGATACGTGGGTTCATGAAAGAACCTCCTAAAAAATTTGAATTTAATGTGTAATAGGTAAAATTAAATTTAAACTTTAGGTGGTGCTCGAGAAAGGTAAAGAGAGAATGGAGAAGGTGAGGACCCTAAAAGAGGCTCCTCGGAAAACAGATCCATAAAAAAACTAGCGGCAGGCAAGTCACTGGCAGAAAAAACCAGCGTACCCTTAAAAACATGACAACTATCGCATTCTGATTGTGCACCTAAGTTTTGCTCAAATGCATGCGTCGATTCGTGAACTAAATTATTGGCGACAAAAAGTACCGCCATAAACAGTAGCAGCGCAGAATACTTTTTAAATCTAGTTGCTGACAAAATTCTAACCCTTTAGCTCTAAGAAAATCTTGGACGCTCAAGCGGTCACCACTATAAAACAATTCGTTAATATAGCAAGTACCAGAATATGATTGAGTTCAAAGTAATTACAATTCATTAACCGCAGTGATTGGAAATGAAATCTTCCGCACAGCAGAAAATTAATTCTTTGCGTTGTGGATCCATGTTTTCAAGAGTTTTACGCATAAACGACAGTCGTGGATTATTTCTCAACACTCCCATATGACGGCTAACAAATCGCCAGTAAAGCCCATCAACGGTATTGCACCATTCGCCTTTCTTATAATCACTCATTTTTAAAATATAATTTGAGCCACAAATATACGGCTTAGTCGCAAAAATACCGCCGTCGGCAAAGGTCCCCATGCCAAAAACATTGGGGGTCATTACCCATTCAGAGGAATCTACGTACATCTCCATAAACCAACGATAAACCTCTTTTGGGTGTACCTCGCACAGAGTCATAAGGTTGGCAATAACCATCAATCGATTAATATGGTGCGTGTACCCATATCGGTCCGAGAAATTGATGGCATCATCTAGCGGCGGTATGCCTGTCTCACCGGAATACCAACTCTGGTTGAGAGATCCAGAAAAATTGAAAAAATTACTCTGCAACTGGATCTCGCCATGATGCTGATAGACCCCTCGAATAAACTCGCGCCAACCAATAATTTGACGAAGAAAACCCTCTACAGAGTTCAATGGAATATCGTGTGTCTCGGTATAGCCTAAAACTTTATCAATGATGTCAGTGGGCGTAATTAACCCCATATTTAGAGCAGGGCTTAATGCACTATGAAACATAAATGTGTCGTTCTGCAAAATTGCATCTTCGTAGATACCAAATTTCTCAAATTTAATCGCTAAAAAGTAGTCAATCTTTTCAAGCGCATCACTTCGAGTTAATGGCATCCAAACATCGTCCATTTTCCCTGGATGATCTGTGAATTTTGATTCGATGACGGTCTTTAACATCTCTACATATTTAGACACCTTAGGCTTGAACTGCTCAGGTAGTGTTAGCCCCTTGGGTATTTTCTTGCGGTTGTCTTCATCAAAAGACCACTTGCCTCCCAGGGGTTTTTGTTGCTCATCCATTAATAAATTGAGCTTTTTACGGACCTCTTTATAGAAATTCCCCATACGTAAAATTTTAGACTTGCCGTTAAAGGCCACAAATTCTTCGCGGTCTAGTAAAAACATTGGTGACGGTAAAATTGTTAAGGCAATATTTTGTTGCTCTGCAAAGGCTTCGATTCTTGTTTCAAAGTCTTTGTCTTCAATTTCAAATACTTTAAGCTCTGTAATTCCATTAACGATAACGTGATCAGCTAACTTATCTTCGTAAAAGTGCTCAAAAGTCGGATTTTCAATATCTCGATATTCAACATTACAGTCAGCTGCCTGTAATTCATCGCGCTTTTCACGCATAGCGGCTAAAAACATCAGTATTTTTAACTTGTGATGTTTCTCATACGTACAAAGGCCAAGGTCTTCTGCCATGAAAATATTATCGGCACCAATGGACTGAATGATATCCAAAGAGAACAGCTGGTTACCGAGAATAAGAAGGGTACTTTTAGACATAAGGGTTAAAACCTTTCAACAAGCAATGAAACGCCGGTGTACGTGCAGAAAGAAATATTAGGTTACTCAGAATTGAGAATGATCAAACATAAAACCCCCATGAAAAATCCGAGGGTTTTATGGTTCTGTATTACTTGAAGATTACTCTGTTGATAATTTGACTATCTACCATAGTACGAATTTCTTCGTAACCTTTTGAAATTCCATCTATTTCTTCTTCATCATCACCATACAGTTTCACCCACTCTTCATTTACAGCTTTATACTTTTCCTCACTAGGCTGCATAGCACCCATATTTTTATAGGTTATAGTCAACCAGACGTTCGGGCTATTGGCACTATCAGAGGTATAAACGGAGTAATCTTCGATATAACCAAGTGTCTTCTGAATCTCCATACCTTTGACCCAAGTTCGATTTAAGTTAACCAAGTAGTCGTCAAGGTAATTTGGCTCAACAGATACTACCGTTAACTGAACGTGCTCTTCACTAGGAGTATAATCCTCATATACCTCAGCAAAACTATAAAAAGAAGTCATTGTTAAAATCAGAGCTAAAATATTTTTCATAGTAAATTATTCCAAATTTGTGAAGTATTATATTACCCGAAAATGAATAGCACTGGCAACTGAACTGCTGCATAGAAAAGTTAGTATTAATTGTTAGTATTAAAACTTCTAAAGTGAAAGTAGTTAACGCCACTTCCCTTGTCAGTATTATCTATCATCGTTGTGGCTAGTAGACTAGCCTGTATGCTTCGATACTGACTTAAGCTCCCCATTAACAGTGGGTCAATTAGTGTGGACAAAAACTGGCCCGCTCTTTCGGCAGTTCTTTTCTCTTTTCTCTGCCCAATCAGTAAGCCAGGACGGTAAATATTGACGCGTGAAAAACCCAGTGATTTTATCGCCTCTTCTAACTCTCCTTTGGTGCGCAAGTAGAAGTTTTTTGAGTGCGCATCTGCGCCCACAGAAGAAACCAGACTTAGTCCTGTTGCACCGGCTTCTCTGGCTTTTTTGGCCAGTGCAAAGGCATAGTCAAAATCTACCGTTCTAAAGGCAATGCGGCTACCTGCGGTCTTAATGGTCGTTCCTAAACACAGATAAAAATGATTACAGTGAGGCAACTCACCATTAATCAGGAATTGTTCAAAATCAATCTCTAGGATTTCAGCATTGGCGGGCAGATCTTCAACCTGTCGCCTAGCTAAAGCCACTGGTTTATTCCCGCGATCGGCTAGTTGTTTGAGAAGATTACTTCCTACCAGCCCTGTTGCTCCAGCAACAATCGAATTTTTCATCTAAGTCTCCGGTTTAGTGCCACCTCTAAGGAAACTCATAGTACCCTTAAACACAGTAATATCCTGATAAAAACGAAGTGTATAATGAAATAGCATCATGGTTGTTTGTTCCTTACAATATATTCACACACTTATTCTTTATCGAGCGCGAGAGGCATACTATGGATGACTTGAATTGGGCAGAATTTGAGCGCGTTGACCTGAGGGTTGGAACAATTATTACTGCGGAGATATTTAAGGAAGCCCGCAAACCTGCCATTAAAATGAGCATAGATTTTGGTGAGGAGATAGGTATTCGAAAATCTTCTGCGCAAATTACCGACCACTACACCCCTGAAAATTTAGTGGGTAAACAAATTTCTGCGGTGGTTAATTTCCCAAAAAAACAAATTGGGCCAATGATGTCTGAATGTTTAGTCACCGGCTTCACTCAGCCTGATGGCAGTATTATTTTGGCAGTACCGGACAAAGACGCGGCTAAGGGCTCACGTCTGGCATAACTCAGCACAGAATCAAAACTATTTCGTGAGCATTTACATCGTCTACCTGAAAAGGACAAAAATAGAGTAGCGGTAGCCCGCACATTGGTTTGGCCAAACACCATAATAGTGATCGGTTTACTGATTATGGCTTTAATGATCAGCTTTTATGCCAAGTCTTATCACTATGCCCTTGGGAAACACAGTTAATCCCAATCGGAGTTACGGCCATGAGTGGAGAAATGTTACTTGCGATTAATTATGGTTTCGTGATGACATTAGGCGGGGCCTTCATTTGGTGGAATATCAAAAATTATTATTATGATTAAAAAGTGAACATTACTTAATTTGATCGCCAATTTTATTCCTTTACGCGAAAGGGAGATGTAATACGTAATGAACAATATGTCTGAAACTAATTTAATGATTGAACCGCAAGATTGGACCTTTCCAGTTCCCATAGCCTATGGGCCTGGTCGCTTGGCTGAGATTGGATATCATTGTCAGAAATTGGGCATCTCAAATCCACTTATCGTTACTGATAAGGGTAGTCATCACCTACCGTTCATTAGCGATTTACAAACATATTTATCAAAAGCCTCTATTAATTCAGCCCTTTTCAGTGGAATTTCTCCCAACCCAGTGGCCGAGGATATTAATCAAGGGTGCTCGGTGTTTATTAACGGCCAGCATGACAGTGTAATTGCTATTGGCGGTGGCAGTGCGATGGATGGAGGTAAGTGTATT
>Ga0206130_10004735_pt1 | contig 16581 bp, 10 predicted proteins | sample Helgoland_Spring_9_FD_148637 | JGI IMG/M metagenome (GOLD analysis project Ga0206130, IMG submission 148637) | Pelagic subsurface seawater microbial communities from Kabeltonne, Helgoland, North Sea - Helgoland_Spring_Bloom_20160512_1 | ecosystem: Environmental > Aquatic > Marine > Epipelagic ... | reverse complement strand
TTCCGAAAAATGACAAGTTTGATTCACTATAGGGTCAACTTTAATCATCGTTTGTTTTATGATGACTATGATTTACCGCCACATACGTGAATAGAAAAAATAGCACATCGACGTCGCGATCTTTTAGTCATCCAGATTATAGTTAGCTTTTCAATCCGAGAAAGCGTCGACGTAAGTGTTTCTTTGAGGCGCAGCTATCAGGCGCTATATAACCATCTCAGCGAGGCTTAGTCGGTATTTATGGCAAAAAAAAGTACCATCAAGTTATTGTTAATCAATGAATCTGAAAATGAGAGCGAACGCTTAATCAGTTTGTTCCGCGATGCTGGAAGAGTTGCTCGTGCCACACGAGCGCAGTCCGCTGAAGAACTGTTTTTTATGCTCGAACAAGAAAGCTGGGATTTATTAATTGCGAATGATAAACACCCTGAGATCATTGTTGACCAATGTCTCAAATTGTTGAAAAAAAATCATCCCGTCATTCCATCGATTGTTATTCGCGACGGCAATGCCAATGCAGCTCTCGATGCCGGCGCCTGCGATGTCATTGGCAGTGATGACGATAAACGTCTGATCCATGCCGCGCTGCGTGAATTGCGCAGTTTCGACAATCGTCGCCAGCTCATGTCCACAAAAGAAAAACTGAACAATGCGATAAAGCGATGTGACTTGTTAATGGCAGAATCGCTAGAAGCTCTTGCTTATGCTGCAGATGGCGTGCTGGTTAGCGCCAATGATCTTTTCTGCACCCGTTTCGGTTACGCCAATCCCGATGAGCTCGACTGCACCCCCGTCATTGATCTGATGGCCCCCTCCGACACTAGCCAGTTTAAACACGTATTAAAGACTCTGGAAAATGGTACTGAAAGCTGCGTAAATTTTGAATTTGTTGGACAAAAAAAAGGCGGGACAACTTTTACTGCAATAATGCATCTAAGCCAGTCAGTGTTTGAGGACGAACCTTGTATCCAACTAACTATCAGCGAAAGCAAAAAGCGAAAAACCGGTGCAAAATCTGGTACTGAGACTTTGTCGGGCTCAGAATCTACACCGTCAATTACGTCATTGGTTGGCAATCATGAAGAGCTTTCAGCGAAGCTAACACAGTTTATTGCTCAAGCAGATGACGGCTTGCCCTGCTCGACCCTCGCCTTTATCAGTATCGATGAAATAAGCGATATTAGACACCGCGTCGGCATCACTCAGGCTGGCTATATTCTGGCAAGTGCAACCGAATTTATTAGTGAGAAACTCCTCCCTGTCAATGCCTACTTAACTCAATATTGTGACGGTGGCCTGATAGCTTTGCTAGAGGGGGCCGGGGTCGACAGCGTCCTAGAGCTAATGGAACAACTCTGCGCTGATATAGAAAATCATATTATTGAAGTAGATGGCCAGTCAGTTCAGTGTACTGCAAGTATTGGATTGGTTGCTATTAGTGGTAAACAATCCGCCAACTCAGCGAAATTGATTGATAGCGCTTTTTCGGCCTGCGAAATTATTCGGCAGGACGGTGGTAGTGGCGTCATGCAATTTATGATTAAAAAAGAAAAAAAATCACTGGGCAATGCCGCTAGTGATCAAGAGCTCGATCAGTTTCTTGAAGAAGCCTTGAGCAATGAGCAGTTCTCCCTGTCGTATCAACCAATCGTCAGCTTGCGTGGCACTAGCGGCGAGCATTACGAAGTCAGAGCAACGATGACCGACGACGACGGAAATACTCTGGACACTAGCCAGTTTTCAGACAACGTCCGATTTTCCGCCATCAATACTCGATTAGACCGTTGGATAATTTTGACAGCCACCAAAAAATTGGCGCTCGAAATAGACCAAAAGCGAGATGTTCGCTTGCTTATTAATCTCTCGGCAAGCTCACTACAAGACGAGAGCCTGATCCCTTGGTTAAACGTGGCAATAAAAGATAGTGGCATACCATCCGCTGCACTCATATTTCAATTTTCGGCCTCGGATATATCCGGCTATTTAAAACCAGCTATTACCTTTTTAGCGTTTGCTCGCAAATTGGGCTGTAAAATATCGATAGCGGAATTTGGTCAGGCCACTGACCCATTCAAAGTTCTGAAACATATACAGGCAGACTATGCAAAAATTTCTGAGCGCTTTACTGAGCAACTACAACCCGGTGGCGATGCCCAGATTTTGAAAACCATGGTTGACAGCATTGGCGAAAATAATATTCAAGCTGTTATCGGTAACGTTAAAAATGCAGCAACTCTGGCAAAACTTTGGCAACTTGGTGTCGATTATATTCAGGGAGGTTATCTAGCGGACCCATCGAACGCAATGGATTATGAATTTACTGACATAGCCTAATGGCGGTTAATGCTCATATTCTGATGAGTAGCGATCGCTTATGCCTAACAAATATAATATCCCGTCTAGCCCAAGTGTTGATATCGATTGTTTGGCAGATTTTTTAACAATGGGTTTGGCTCGAAAAGCGATTCCAAGACCCGCAATACTAAGCATCGGTAGATCATTAGCACCATCGCCAACGGCGATCGATTGTTCTAGTGATATATTTTCTTTACGGGCAATGTCTTGCAGCAATTCTGCTTTTCTTTTCCCATCAACGACAGTGCCGGTTACATTACCCGTAACTTTCCCGTTTACAATTTCTAACTCGTTGGCATAAACATAATCGATCTTCAATTTTTCCTGCAAGTATTTACCGAAATAATTAAAACCTCCACTCAGAATTGCTGTTTTGTATCCTAGTCGTTTCAATGTTGAAACTAACTTTTCAGCGCCTTCAGTAATCGGCAAGTTTCTGGCAGTTTCTTCTAAAATAGATTCATCTAAACCTTTTAATAAGGCGACTCTGGCACAAAAACTAGCGGTAAAATCAAGCTCACCAGCCATTGCCCTTTCAGTAATCTTTGATACTTCCTCGCCTACACCGGCCGCAATTGCTAGCTCATCAATCACTTCTGCTTCTATTAGTGTGGAATCCATGTCAAAGACAACGAGCCGACGATTGCGGCGGAACATATTATCTTCTTGAAAGGCAATATCAATATCGAATCGACTCGATAATTCCATTAACTCACTGCGAAAAATTGCGCTACTGGCTACGGAGCCACGTACCGAAAATTCTACGCAGGCCTTAGTTTGGTCATGGACCCCATCCAACGGAACTCGGCCCGACAAGCGGTCAATACGGTCGATATTCAAATTATTATGCGCAACGACCGCGGTTACCGCTGACAAGTGCTCTGCCGTTATCATTCTTGCCAGCAACGTCACAATATGACGTGGCTTACCTTGACCCATCACCCATTGACCATAACTCTGTTCATTGATCGGTGAAAAACGCACGGTCAAACCAAGTTCGTGGGTTCGAAACAAAATATCTTTTAACAGTGGTGATGACTCAGCACTCGCCGGTATCTCAACCAGAAGACCTAGGGACAATGTATCGTGAATAACAGCTTGTCCAATATCGAGAATATTGACCTCGTAACCTGCCAGTATTTCGGTCACTGAAGACGTTAGCCCCGGCTTATCATCGCCGGCAATGTTAATCAGTATAATTTCTTTCACAAAACGAGCCTTATTGGGTTAGGGGAACAATATTCTAAAGAGTGCTATTGTACCGGCAGTGTCGGATAGCACCAAATTTACTCGGCCAAACAGCCCTCATCGTCTATACTCGGTGATTCAGTACTCATGCATTTATCCGTTTTTTACATTCTCGCTCGTTCAAAATAGACTGTTCATGCTCAAAGACCAACTTACTACAAAATTTCTGCAACTTTCGATCCCGCAAAAAGCCTCGCTCTTATGCGCTATGTGCTGTTTTTCAGTAGCACTCTGCGTCGTTGCCGCAAGCCATATCAGTGACAAACAGCTTATTCAAATCAGTGGTCAACTTTACGGTGAGAGTCTCACTCGTCAACTCGCTCGGGATGCCAGCAAGCCACTGGTACAGGGCGATAAACTCAGTCTGCAATCACTGCTTAATAAACTGGTGGAGAGTCCAATCGTTACCAGAGGCTCAATCTACGATCTCGAGAATAATTTGATCGCAGACGCTGGAAATATTCGGAGAAAAGCACAGTCCATATCAGCTTCGATAACTTTTCAGGACAGTATAGCCGGGTATGCTGTTATGACTCTGGATGCAACACTCCTGTTACAACAAGTGAACAGAGCAAGCTGGCAACTTATTTCGCTTGTGTTTGTATTGTCCGGCCTTTCTTTTTTCCTCTGTCTTATTCCCGCAAGATATCTCAGTACAGCATTGAAAGACCTGGCTGCGATTGCTGGTGTCCCGCCAAATCAGCGCAACATCAATAGTCATATTGGTTATCGAGGAGAAGATGAACTCCAGCAATTAGCTGATCAAATACTCTCTGCAGTGCCGGCAGCGCAAGATAGTGACCAACACGATTTTGCTGAAGCTGTGTTGGTAATCGAACTGAAGAATCTCTCTGAGCTGAGGCAGCGATTAAACCATCAGGAAATAGAGTTGCTGATGTCGACAACAAACCAGCAACTGACGATGATCAGCAAATTGTACGATGGTAGGCTGTCGATACATCGGAGCAACGGCTTTTGCATAACATTTAGTCGAGAAAACGGCGACGGCGATTTTCCATTTCGCACCGTTTGCTCAGGTTTGTTAGTGTTACGGTGGTTACGACTATCCTTGCTGGATGTTTGCGGAGGTATCGCTTTCACCAGTCGCTCTCTGCCAATCAATCCTACTGAGCGACTTTTTTTTCGACAGGCACTGATTGAACGCGCTATCGCCAATGCTGGCGCCGCTGATAATCAGTTAGTCGCTGAAGACAATCTCTATCAGCATGCCAGCGTGAAAGGGCGAGTAGCAAAGAAACAACTCTTGGAGGCCGGCAGCGCCCAACCTGCTCGGCTCATTATCGACCAAGTAAACGCGCCATACAGCGAGCTGCTAGCTCGCCAATTTGATACGCTTTTCCGCAAATTTAGCGTTCAATAACCTCGACCATATCAACTTTCTGAAACCCTCTGGGTAGTTTATGTCCGCGACGGCCGCGTTCTCCCATATAATGATCAAGTTCACTAAACTTCATATTCACATAGCGTTTTCCTGCATGAACTCGCAGTGTGTCACGCTCATTAATAATTGCCACTGCAACAACAAACTCCTCGCGAGCCTGCAGGCGGGATGGGGGAATGCCAATAATTTTATTCCCTTTACCTCTGGACATTGTCGGCAATTCGGTAAGAGGAAAGATTAACATCCGCCCTTCATTGCTCACAGCCGCTACATACCGCAGTTCAGTTTCCGTTCCAGCAACCATTCCAGGCTGCAATACTCTCGCCCCTTTGGGCAAGCTTAGTGCAGCTTTTCCCGCCTTATTTTTAGTTTGCAAATCCGAAAATTTAACGACAAATCCATAACCGGCATCGGAAGCGAGCAAATATAAATCATCCGCCCGGCCCATCATTAGACCTTCAAAACTTGCACCGGATGGCGAATTGATGCGACCGGTTAACGGCTCTCCTTGGCCGCGAGCAGATGGCAAACTATGTGCAGCGACGGTATAGGCCTTGCCCGTAGAATCCAATATTACTACCGACTGATTAGACTTACCTTTAGCGGCCAGATGAAAACTATCCCCCGACTTATAACTCAGGCTCTGTGGGTCTATATCATGACCTTTTGCAGATCGTACCCAGCCTTTCTCCGACAAAACAACGGTCACTGGTTCAGTGGTCATCAGCTCTTCTTCGGTAAATGCCTTTGCTTCACCTCGACTCGCGATTGGAGATCGGCGATCATCACCATACTCTTCGGCTACTTCCAGTAATTCTTTTTTTACCAGCGTCTTCAGACGACGTGCAGAAGCTAATATTTGTTCAAGGTTTTCTTTTTCTTTTTCCAGATCTTCCTCTTCACTACGGATTTTAACCTCTTCCAGTCGCGCCAACTGTCGCAACTTGGTTTCCATGATGTATTCGGCTTGCATTTCTACAAGATCAAAGCGCTCTATTAAAACAGGTTTGGGATATTCTTCCTCTCGAATAATACGAATGACTTCGTCAACATTGAGGTAAACAATCATCAAAGCCGCCAGTCGCATCAATCGCTCCTCTACTTTCTGGAGGCGATGCTGTAAACGTCTTCGCACGGTATCTGAACGGAACTGCAGCCACTCCGTCAGTATCTTGTCCAAGGACTTAACCTCGGGGCCACCATTAATACCAATCATGTTGAGATTTACGCGATAAGTGCGCTCTAGATCGGTAGAAGCGAATAGGTGATTCATCATCGGTTCGATATCGACCCGATTCGATTTGGGTATGATGACTAGCCTAGTGGGATTTTCATGGTCTGATTCATCGCGTAAATCCGCTACCATCGGTAATTTTTTAGCATGGATCTGCTGCGCTATTTGCTCCAGTATTTTTGACCCTGACACTTGGTGGGGCAGTGCTGTCACCACAACATCGCTACCCTCTTTTTGCCAAACAGCTCGCATGCGAATACTGCCTTTACCGGTCTTATACATATTACGCATGTCATCAATCGGCGTAATTATCTCCGCATCAGTCGGATAGTCGGGTCCCTGTATATGTTCACATAATTGGTCTATCGTCGTCGTCGGCTCTTCTAACAATCGAATGCACGCACTGACCACTTCCCGCAAGTTATGTGGGGGAATATCAGTAGCCATACCAACAGCGATACCGGTGGTACCATTAAGCAAAACGTTGGGAACGCGTGCCGGCAAAACTTTCGGCTCATCCATAGTGCCATCAAAATTTGCCTGCCAGGCAACAGTACCCTGCCCGAGCTCAGCCAGCAGTAGGTCGGAAAAAGCAGCTAGTTTTGATTCGGTATACCGCATCGCGGCAAATGATTTAGGATCATCACTGGCCCCCCAGTTGCCCTGACCGTCGACCAGCGGATAACGATAGGAAAAATTCTGAGCCATCAACACCATGGCTTCATAGACTGAACTATCGCCATGGGGATGATATTTACCAATAACATCACCGACCGTGCGCGCTGATTTTTTGTATTTGGCACCAGCCTTGAGGCCTAGTTCGCTCATCGCATACACGATACGCCGCTGCACCGGTTTCAAACCATCAGAGATATTCGGCAAGGCCCGGTCTAAAATGACATACATGGAATAATCCAGGTACGCCTTTTCAGTATAGTGTTTCAGGGAGACTTGTTCGACGCCGTCAGCAGCGATATGAAACTGGTCTGACATAGATTTTTCCACTTGTTGAAGAGACTATAAACAGGGATGAATTATCCCTTATAAGTCAGCTGGCTACCAGCACCCCAACACGCTAAATCACAGCATTGACAGGGTTAATGACACTGCATTTTCAGCGTCAACTCGGTAGTTTGGCCGGCAAAAAAAACGCCAGCGCTCCAACCGATGGACAGCATGAGCCCGCCTACAAGGTCTGGACTTTGCGCTTGCCACATCGACCGCACTCAGAAACCGTCACAAGCTTGCCCTGCTTTACGTCGAATCTCTGCGCAGTGACAATCGTCCACTTATGATGCCCTTGCCGGCATAAAGTATGACCGCGGCTATCACGAGTTACGGCGGGCTTTTTGAAAGGTAATATGTCAGCCAAAGAGGTGCCTATTTGAACTCCCATGTTCTTCAGTGACTATTAGCGCACGGCATAATCCCTGGCGTCAAGTTGTCGACTCACTACAAAGTAAGTAATATTGCGACCAAAAGATGTCTCAAGCTTATCAAACGATTAAGCTAAACCTTCATTGACACGGTCTTATTATGAAAATTAGCTCTAAATCCGTTGTAGCTTTTCACTACACTTTGTTTAATGAGACGGGTGACGAAGTAGAGAGTAGTCGCGGTAGCGAACCATCCCTATGTTTAATAGGTGCAGGCAACATTCTTCCCGGGCTCGAGCAGGCCATAATGACCAAACAAGCCGGCGACAAGGTCGACGTTACACTGGAACCACGCTTGGCATACGGCGTATTGCAGGCCGATAAAAAAGACCGCGTATCCGCCAAATATCTAAAGCATGAGGGTAAACTTCATCCGGGTAAAGTTGTTAGCATCAATACCAAACAAGGTGCTCAGACCGCCACCGTGGTTAAAGTTGGCAAGTTCAGCGTAGATATTGACCTCAACCACCCCCTTGCCGGGCAAACGGTAACATTTGCCATCGAAATTGATGACGTGCGCGCCGCCACTCAGGAAGAAATAAGTCACGGCCACGCCCATGGCGCTGGCGGCCATCAGCACTAGTCAATCTTGTAAGGGCCTTGCCCAAACAGCAATGATGCCCGATCGATTTTCGCGACTGACAACCATGAACACTTGGCTGCACCACGATAGTTATCGCTATTCAGAGGCCATTAGAAAGTGGAATAGTCAATGGCATGAGAACAGTCTATAAGCCCAGAACAGAAACGCAGGGGAGCGGCCGCACCAGCTATGGCATAAGGACTCTGCTACTTTATTTTACCCTCAAAAGGCAGTACTCTGCCTGATGGAGTCCAGCTCTGACTCCGCTTGACACTTAATACATTAAATCACCGGCGAGAAACAAATGCTTACATTAATAAGACTCGTATTACTCACCACACTAACACTAACGATAGCGGCTTGCGGCCAGTCGGAAACAGGTGCTGAAGTAGCCCCTGTGATTGAAAAATCCGCCGATGCGTCTGTAACAGCCGCTAAAATTATTAAAGCGGAGTCCTCCGGCTGGCTATCTCACGGACGAACTTATTCAGAACAAAGGCATTCGCCCTTAACCGGCGTTAATACAAAAAATGTCGCGGAGCTAGGTGTACTTTGGTCTTATGATCTCGGTACTAGTCGCGGCATTGAAACTACGCCGATTGTCCATAATGGCGTCATGTATGTCACGTCAACCTGGAATATTGTTCACGCACTGGACGCAAAAACCGGCCTTAAATTGTGGACCTTTGACCCTGCAGTCGATAAAACCCAAGCGTCTAAAGCCTGTTGCGATGTCGTCAACAGAGGCGTCGCTCTCTGGGGCGACTCAGTATTTACCGCAACAATTGACGGTCGACTGATTTCCCTAAACGCTACGACCGGCGACACAAACTGGGATATCAACACTATCGACAAAACCAAATCCTATACCATTACCGGCGCACCGAGAATCATCAACGGTATGGTCATCATCGGCAACGGCGGTGCCGAGCTCGGTGTGCGGGGTTATATCAGCGCCTACGATGCAGAAACTGGAGAGCAGATCTGGCGCTTTTATACCGTACCCGGCAACCCAGCCGATGGCTTTGAAAATAAAACCATGGAAATGGCTGCCAAAACTTGGAATGGCGAATATTGGGCCGCTGGTGGCGGAGGTACTGCATGGGATTCAATGGCCTATGATCCTGAGTTAGATTTGCTCTATGTTGGCGTCGGTAATGGCTCACCGTGGAATCAAAGTATTCGCAGCCCTGGCGGTGGTGACAATCTGTTTCTATCATCAATAGTGGCGGTGCGGCCAGCTACCGGCGAATATGTTTGGCACTACCAAACTACGCCGGGAGAAACCTGGGATTATACCGCCACCCAGCACATGATCTTGGCAGAGCTAAATATTGATGGCATCGAACGAAAAGTCATCATGCAAGCGCCTAAAAATGGTTTCTTCTATGTCATTGACCGCGAGACCGGAGAATTTATATCGGCAGATAATTTTGTTCCCGTTACATGGGCTACGCATATCGATCAGGAAACAGGCAGGCCCGTAGAGACCAAAGAAGCTCGTTATTCCGGCAAAACAGCAGGGCTTCAATTACCTGGACCTTTGGGCGCACATAACTGGCATCCCATGTCATTTAGCCCAGATACAGGACTGGTCTATATTCCTGCGCAAGAAGCGCCGTGGGTTTACGGTGATGATCAAAATTATTCCTACAAAGAGGGTGCTTGGAATACCGGGACCGACATGAAATTAGCGGTGCTCCCTACCGATTTGGCGACCTTTAAAGTACTGAAATCGATGCTCAAAGGCCGTCTCATTGCGTGGGACCCGGTGACGCAAAAGCAAAAGTGGTCGTTTGAGCATGGCGGCCCCTGGAATGGGGGTGTTTTATCCACATCAGGGGGGCTGGTTTTTCAAGGTACTTCAGACGCACACTTTGGCGCCTATGATGCCAACACCGGGGACCAATTATGGAAATATTTTACGCAGACAGGTGTAGCAGCCGCCCCCATAACCTATCAAATTGACGGCGAACAATATGTTGCCGTTGCCTCTGGCTGGGGCGGATCGTTTGTTCTCGGCTTTGGCGGTGTTTTGCCGACCGGCAGTAAAGCAAAAGTCGGGCGAGTCATGGTCTTTAAACTCGGTGCAACCGGAGAGCTTCCGACAGTTATCGACGAAGATTTTGTCGCCCCAGTGCTTCCGGAACTGCTCGATGTCTCCGAAGAGGTCATTGCTAAAGGCTCATCGGCCTATGCCAATGCCTGCGTTACCTGTCACGGTGACCAGGCATTTTCGTCAGGACTGATACCTAACTTGCGTTACTCCGCTATCACGAAAAATGCCGACCTATGGCAGAAGGTTATTCGTGAGGGCATGTTTGCAGAGCGGGGAATGCCCAATTTTGGCACAATCCTGGACGCTGAAACTACTGAGGCAATTCGAGCTTTTGTTATATCCGAAGCCAATAGCGTTCGTGATGCTAACTTCTATAACTCGGTTGAATAACCCGTAGTGTCAAAAAAAGGCCTAGGGACAACCCCTAGGCCTTTTTTTTCGTATCAATACTATGGATTATTTTCGAGCTCCCCATGGTCGCTTGAGTCTGCTAGACCATCATCGCAGCGCTAGAAATTCAATGCTCAGTATTGCTGCGTCCCAATAAGCCCTCAAACTAGACCACGTTTTGGCCCAATCACTCCCGGGCTTCAAGCATAAAAGTAACCGGACCATCGTTTATCAGACTAACTTTCATATCCGCAGCAAACTTTCCACTGGCTAAGTCGATATCCCTAGAGCGAATTCTGTCGAGAAAATTGTCGTAAAGTTCATTAGCCAAGGCGGGCGATGCTGCGCTGGAAAACCCCGGACGCAGGCCTTTTCCGGTATCTGCTGCTAAGGTAAACTGCGAAACAACCAATACACTGCCACTAATATCCGTGACGCTAAGATTCATTTTTCCGTCGTCGTCAGAAAATACTCGATAGGCGAGTAAACGATCAGCCAGCCGATTGGCGATGGCGACCGAATCGTCACGCTCAACACCTAACAGGACTAATAGACCTTGTCCGATTTCTGCAACGACCTCGCCATCAACCGCAACACTTGCCTCCGTGACTCGCTGAATCAACGCTTTCAAAATCGATTGGCCATATCGTCAGTCGCACGAACTAAGGCGTCAATAATGCCAATTTCTGACGAGGCGTGCCCCGCATCACGAATAATATTTAGCTGACTATCTGGCCACACATCATGAAGCGATAACGCATTGTCCAGTGTGCAAATCATATCGTAGCGTCCATGAACGATAACTCCGGGAATACCTGACAACTTGGCAGCATTAGCAACAATTTGATTTGCCTCCAGAAAACCTCGATTAACAAAGTAATGCGCTTCGATTCTTGCCAGCGCCAGCGCCAGCTTTGGCTCGCTAAAATGCCCGACGACTTCGGGATTTGGTTGCAGCGTCGCACAGCGTCCCTCCCATAATGCCCACGACTTTGCCGCCGCCATACGAACCAACTCATTATCGCCCGTCAATAGATCGTAATACGAGCCAATCATGTCATCCCGACGATCGGTCGCGACCGGCCTTATGTAATCTTTCCAGTAATCTGGGAATATTTGACTGGCACCCTGCTGATACAACCATTGCAGGTCTTGATCTCGACAAAGAAATACGCCGCGTAAAATCAGTGCCTTCACTCGCTCCGGATATGCCTGCGCATAAACCAGACTTAAGGTTGTACCCCACGAACCACCAAATAACATCCACTGCTCTATACCCAAGTGCTGTCGAATAAACTCAATATCATCAACTAGAGCCTGAGTGTTGTTCGCTGACAGTTCTGCATGCGGCGTCGATTGCCCCGCACCACGCTGATCAAACAAAATAATGCGATAGCGGTTCGGATCAAAGAAACGGCGACTGCGACTATCACATCCGCCACCGGGACCCCCGTGTACAAACAACACGGGAATACCCTCTGGACTGCCACTCTCTTCCACGTACAGTTCATGCGGAGATTGCACCATTAAACGATGCGTAGCATGGGCCTTTATCTCCGGATATAGCGTTTTCATTGTACAATCTCGCGCAAAAAAAAATTGAAAAGTTATTAGCCAATAATACTTTGAATAAAAGTCGCTAAAATTAACACCGGACAGAAAAACTTGACGTATCCGGGCCAGATTTTCCAGAACAGAGTACTTTCGATATCACCGTGACCTTTTTTAATTTCTTTCAACACATTATCGCGATGCCAAATCCAACCAACAAAGACACAGAGCATCACACCCAGTAATGGCTGGCTATATACCGTAGTCAAATCGATCACCAAGCCAAACAACGCTTCAAAATTCATCAGGATTACGGTCGAAATCACGAAGATGGTGAGACCTATTATCGCTGTCGCGAGTCCGCGACTGGCTCCACTTTCTTCAGTGGCATAGGAGACGGGAACTTCCAACATAGATATCGATGAAGTCAGTGAAGCAATAGACATTAACAGAAAAAATGCAAACGCCACGATCGCACCAACACCGCCCATTGAGTCAAACAGCACCGGGAGGATCTGAAAAATCAAATCAGGTCCGGCAATTAATTCTCCACCTGCGGTAAAAATATCAGCGCCATAATATTTTGCGACATAAATGGCCGGAACAATTAATAACCCCGCAATAAAAGCTATGCTGGCATCGACAACGGTTACAATGGCACCCAATCGAGGCAAGCTTTCTTGCTCACTTAGATAAGAACCATAAATGAGCATAGTTCCTACGCCTAATGACAACGAGAAAAAAGCCTGACCCATGGCATCAAGAACCAGCGCTGGCTTGATTTGTGAAAGATCCGGGAGTAAGTAAATACGTAACCCTTCCTCTGCTCCCTCTTGCATCAAAACATAAATAATAAGACCGACCATTAGAATCAACAGCATTGGCATTAAACGGGTAGACCATTTCTCAATGCCCCCAGCCACCCCCTTAGCAATAATACCCATGGTTAACATCATAAAGATCGCCAGAAAAATCACATTGCGCTGAAAACTATCGGACGTTAACCAGGAGCTCGCACCCTGCCATCCGAGCATGTCTGACACAGATGCTATCAGGTATGAAATCATCCAGCCGGCAACAATTGCGTAAAAACTGAGAATAAGACTAGCAACAATGAGCCCAGAAAAACCTGCCAATGAGGCTAGTTTGTAGGTCAACGGACCTGTCGAAATACTGCGCAAGGCTGTCACTACATTGGCTCTCGCATGACGCCCGATAATCAACTCTGCCATCAGCGCCGGATAGGCGAGGAGAAAAGCCAAAACAAAATAAACCAGAACAAACGCAGCGCCGCCATTGCTAGCGGTTTGAGTAGGGAAGCCCCAGATATTGCCCAAACCAATGGCCGAACCCGCTGCAGCCATAACAAAACCAGCTTTAGACGAAAATTGTTCTCTGGAAGCCATAAAGAATCTCTTATTAGTTATGTAAAGTAGCGGTGATATTACAATGAATTATAGCGATTGATGAACCAAGCTTTGCACTCAATGCTCAGTGAATTTTTTCATATACATTACGAGAATATTTGTATCTAATACCCGCCGCTGTTTATCGTTATCAAATGATAACTATCCAAATTGGTCAGCATTAAAATAAGAACGTATAGGACATCGTAAACTCAACGGCATTTATTGTAACAACATTGTTAAGCTCTCGGGGGAACAACCAATGACAAAATCAACTAGCTATACCGTTTTTAAAAAACACCTGTTACCGGCCTGTATTGGCATGGCTTTAATCAACTCTGCCTCAGCACAACTGGAAGAGGTATTGGTTACTGCTACTAAACGCTCTGAAACCCTGCAGGAAGTACCTATGAGTATTTCCACTATATCAGGGGAAAGTATCGCAAGACTAGGCGCTGCTGATTTCAATGACATAGCAACGACCGTTCCATCATTGTCCCTGCGCTCAGCTGGGCCCGGGCGAACCAAGTTAAATATTCGCGGTATTTCTGCGGCTACTGGCGTGGCACCCACCGTTAGCTTCTATATTGACGAAATGCCGGTTTCTACGATTTCATCAGGCTCTTCGACATCCTTTGCTCAAACAATCATAGATCCAAAACTGTATGATTTGGAACGAGTCGAGGTATTACGCGGACCACAAGGCACTCTCTACGGTTCAAGCTCGATGGGCGGTACAGTCCGTCTTATTACTGCCCAGCCCAGAATCGGTGAACAAGAAGCTAAAATCAGCACCGAAGTCTCTTCAACAAAAGGTGGCGGTCTCAACACTATACTCAACGGTGTCGTTAATGTACCACTTGGTGACTCTACTGCACTCCGCGCTGTTGGCTCCTATACCGATAAAGATGGCTATATTGATCGGGTTGATCGTACTACCGGTAAAAGCTTTAACGACGAAGTGAATAACGAAGAGACTCAAGCCCTTCGTTTGGCTCTGCGCCATGAGATCAGCGATACAGCCTATATTCAACCTTATGTGTTTTATCAACATACTGAAATGGATGGAAAGCCAAACTTTGATGGCCCTGGTAGCTCACTTGAGCAACGACGTGATTTCGATGCGGCCGAGCCATACGAAGATGAGTTCACATTATTTAGTGTAACGTATGGGCAAGACTTCGAGAGCATGAGCTTAACGGCGAGCATCTCACAGCTTGATCGTGAGTTTGAAAATACAGAAGATATAACCGATGCAACATTTCTTGCGGTCGCAGTTGGCCCCGATGCAGTTCTCGCCAAGGAAGCAGTCGAGCTCGAAGACACAACATTTGAAGCAAGACTTGCTTCGACGACGAGCAGCGACCTTCAATGGATAGCCGGTATTTACTACAAAGACTCAGAAGTCGATGCTGGCTACCGTATGCAGGACGGTTTTGATCAAAACCTTTCCCTATATGGTCTAGCTAATACGCAAGACAAGAAGACCTACGAAGAAGAAGCGTTTTTTGGCGAAATCACCTATGACTTTACCGACAAGATATCCGTCACCTTAGGCGCCCGCTACCTTGACTATGATTTCACTCAGTACAAAGAGGACTGGGGCTTTGTTTATGACGGGGCAAATGGTGGAACCGATAGAAACAATGCAAATATTTTAGATCTAGACGTCAGTGACGATGACATTCATGGCAAGCTAACCACTACCTATCACTTTAGTGACGATATGCAAGCCTATGCTACTTTATCCAATGGCTCACGCCCCGGTGGCGGTAACCGCGCGGTGCCGCGCAGTACTAATCCGGCAAACACAACGGCTTTCGCCTGTGATCAAGATCTCAATGATCTGGGTATTTCAGGTAGTCCGGACTCCTACGGCGGCGACGAAGTGGTCAACACTGAGTTCGGCTGGAAAACCATGGTGAATGAAAATATTCGTTTTAATGGCGCCGTCTACCTAATGAAATGGGATGACATTCAGCAAGTTGTTTCTACCAGTGGTGCTTGTGGTTTTAACTTCACAACCAACATCGGTAAAGCAGAGTCTAGAGGGATGGAACTTGAAATTGATGCCGCCGTTAATGAAAACTTAACGGCGAATTTCTCGCTGGGTTATACCGAAGCAGAATTTCAAGATGACGTACCTGAAGCTGGTGTCGAATCTGGCGATCTCTTAGCGGATGTCCCTGAGTGGACCTACAATCTCACACTTGATTACGTGATTCCTGTCGACAATGGTGAGTACTTTGCTGTATTCAACTATAACTACGTCGATGAAACACTGGAATTATCCGGTAGTGCTAACGATGATATTTCGGCTAACGGTATCATTTCCGGTAACTCTAAGCCTGATTATGAGATCGTTAATCTGCGCGTCGGCTTCACTAGCGACGACCAGTGGGAGGTGATCCTTTTTGTTGATAACGCTACCGACGAAGAGGCCATTTACAGCTACAGTGATGCATTGGCCTTTAACATTCCCGCCTATGACCGCACGGTTAGAAACACTCCTAGGACAGCAGGTATTACGTTTAACTATACGTTCTAAGAGCTTCTTATAAGATTATAAAAGGGCGCTTAGGCGCCCTTTTATAATTACTTTTAGAGCCAAATTTAACGCATGGAACTTTCAAGCTGGTTATCCCTATTGGCAGTATGCACTGCGGGTGCAATGAGCCCCGGGCCAAGTGCTGCCGTCATTATTGATATCAGCATCCGGCAGGGTCGACAACATGGACTAGCAGCAGCGATCGCACACGGGTTGGGCGTGGGCTGTTATGCCCTAATGGCCAGCCTTGGCCTCGGTTTAATCATTACCAATGATCCGCTTGTATTTAACAGCCTGAAATGGCTGGGGGCAGCTTTTTTACTGTATTTGGGACTTCGTGCTCTAGGGTTCAAGCTAACCCCTAGTGCC
>Ga0206130_10004734_pt1 | contig 16581 bp, 1 predicted proteins | sample Helgoland_Spring_9_FD_148637 | JGI IMG/M metagenome (GOLD analysis project Ga0206130, IMG submission 148637) | Pelagic subsurface seawater microbial communities from Kabeltonne, Helgoland, North Sea - Helgoland_Spring_Bloom_20160512_1 | ecosystem: Environmental > Aquatic > Marine > Epipelagic ... | reverse complement strand
CTTGCCTATGAATGGTGGGATACAGATGCTGCAGTTTTACTCGCGGAGACAGTTTCACAGATCACCTTAACAGAAGCAGGTAACTATTCACTTATAGTTGTTGATCAACTTAATGGTTGTTCAGACGTGGTTGATTTTTCTATTGGTCAGAATATTGAGGTTCCTCAGATTGAAACGGAAATTCCTGAAGTTTTAACCTGTGTTGTCGGAGCTGTAGAACTGGAAATGGAAGTTACTTCTACTAATTCATTACTAAATTGTAGTTGGTACTTTGAAGGAGATTTGATACAACAAAGTTCAGCGACTTCTCTTGTAGCTAGTTTGCCTGGTGTATACGACTTGGAGGTTCAAAATCAGGTAAATGGGTGTGTGAATTCAACTAGTTTTACAGTATTAGAGGATATAGATGTTCCTGAGGTTTACCTTAGTACTCCAGATGTTTTGGATTGCGATACCGAAGAGGTCTTTATAAATGCAGAATTAAATGGTGTTTCAACAGGCCCATATAACGCAGTTTGGAGCACGAATACAGGATTAATTCTTGGTGCTAATAATATGCTTGAGGTAACAGTTGGATCTGCAGGTGTTTATCAATTGTCAGTGGTAAATACTTCTAATTCTTGTGTCACTTCAACTTATGTGAATGTTGAGGAAGATATACAATATCCAATCGTTGATGCAGGCGTTGATCTGGTTTTCCCTTGTTTTGAAGACGAGGTTAATCTAAATGCTTTTGTTCAAAGTGCTAGCGGACAATATACGACCGAATGGACCACAACAGATGGGTCAATAATAAATGGAATCCAAAGTTTAGCTCCAGCAGTGGCTGAGCCAGGTGTATATATCATATCCGTTGTTGATCCTTCAAATGGCTGTATTTCGGTGGATGAAGTTAGGGTTCAGGAGGAATTACCTTTTGAAATAGAAGTTCTTGATGAGCAACCTCCTTGCTTTGATGATTATGGTTCAATTTTGGTTGCTGAACTAACGCCTGCTACTGGTCCATTTGTATACTCGATTAATGGAGGTAATTCCTTTGGTCCAGAATCAGAATTTCAGTACTTAAATCCTGGCGAATATTCAGTAGTTGTGCAAGATTTCAATGGTTGTTGGTCGAAGACAAAAGAAGTTTTAATAAGTAATCCCACACAATTAACATTGCAAACAGATGTTGATGTGTTTGTTGAGCAAGGGGAGTCGTATCAGTTAAATGCAACAGTTAATTATAACTTTGATGAGATCAGTTCAATTGTATGGTTTCCAGCTGAAGGTCTCGATTGTACTGATTGTTTAGACCCAATTTTTGAAGGGAATTCTACAACAACATATGAAATTGAGGTTACAACATTGAATGGATGTGTTGAACGATCAATGGTCACTATATTTGTAGACAAAACTCCTAAGGTATTTATACCTAATATATTTACGCCTGACGGGGAGGGTTCAAATGATATATTTATGATAACGGCTGATCCTGAAACGGTGGAGCTTGTGAAGAATTTTGAAATTTATGATCGATGGGGAGAGAAAATGTTATGTCTTGAATACTTTCAACCGAATGATCCTAGCTATGGATGGGATGGCATATTTAACGGACGAATATGTGACCCTGGCGTATTCATTTATTTTGCTGAAATAATAATGAAAGATGGTCGGATAGAAAAGTTTAAAGGAGACCTAACCATCTCAAAGTAACCCATAAGAGGGATTGATGTTTTCATCAATCCCTCTTATTATTTATGGATATTCTATTGATTTTATTTTCTGTTTTTTCTGTTTTGACATTGTATTTAATTGACTATCAAATAAATAAACTATATTTATCAATCCCCTCCCGCCAAATCTCCAAGGAAAATCAAATTTTGGACAACTTAATTTGCCAATGCTATGGGTAAGTCTTTACTATCTTTTATAGGACGCACGTCCTTGTTTATGGGTATTTTAATTCTTTCTTTTTTTATTCAATCCTTCCAAATTGATCAGGTACCATATTTGATTAAGGTCGAGGATAAGGTACAACGCTTTTTGGCGAATAGTTCTGATCATAGCCAATTGTTAATAGAAGGTTTGAAAGAAGGGGAAATCTATGAAATAAGTGCTACCCCATTCTTATTGGATAAGGATAAGGTTTTTATCAAAAAAATCAATAAAAATTTAAATTTCATAGGAGTTTCTAGCTCTACATTCAAGGCTAAAAAAGAAAATATTTTAGAATTTGTTTTTGACTCAGATGACTTTACGGAGTTTTATTTTAGTGTAAGCCCACTTGAAGCTGAAACTGTGCAAGCCGAAAGCAAAATGGCTGTTTTAACTGTTGATTCCAGTCCTTCTCCTCAATCTTTAGTAGAAGATGTATTTATAGGAGGCGGATGTTTTGATGTATCTGGAGTTACTTTTAGTTCAGATTCAGGTTCAAGAGGAACCTTCGGGAGTGGAGATACAAATATTGGTTTGGATGAGGGAATCATTCTAGCTACTGGAAATATTGCAACTGCTGTAGGTCCAAATACTCAAACGGGGGATAGTTCACCTTCAAATGGAGGTAGCGATCCAGATTTAGTCGCTCTTGCAGGTACAGGAATCAATGATGCTGCAGTGCTAGAGTTCGACTTTGAGCCTACTACAGATACATTGAGGTTTAACTATGTTTTTGCATCGGAGGAGTATTGTGATTACACGAATTCAAACTTCAATGATGTTTTTGGCTTTTTCCTAAGTGGACCTGGCATAAATGGACCTTTTACTGGAGGTGCAATAAATATAGCTACCTTACCAAATGGACAGTTTGTATCTATAAATACTGTTAATCACACAGTTAATCAAGCATTTTATGTGTCTAATACAATTCCAGGTGTTGTAAATACAGGTGGTAATTGTGGTGGTGCCCATCCCTTAGGATCAGCACCTGCTATAAATGAAGTTGAGTATGATGCATTTACTGTTGTCCTTGAAGCATTTGCAATTGTACAACCTTGTCAAACCTATCATATCAAATTAGCAATAGGTGATGCTTTAGATTCTGCATGGGATTCAGCTGTATTCCTTGAAGCTAATAGTTTTTCTGCGGGTGTTCCTGTAGGTGGGGAGGCTATCAATCCAAGTACAAATACGAATATTGGTTATGAGTCCTGTGATGGTTTTTATTTTGAATTCTGCAGGGAACCTGGTACAGATAATTCTATGGATGCGCTTGTTGAGTATACTGTCTCTAATACAAGTACAGCAACTCCAGGAGCTGATTATACACCACTACCTACATCAGTGACAATTCCAGCAGGTATTGATTGTGTTCAACTGCCTATTACTGTTGTAGATGATGGAGTTACAGAGGGGCAGGAAACTATTATTTTGGAACTTGAAAACCCTTGTAATTGTTCTGAGGCGACAGTAGAATTTATAATAGATGAGGTTACGCCTTTAGTTTCGGATATTCCCGATGAGGATATTTGTGGAACTGGAGATGTTACTTTGACAGCAAGTCCAACGGGGGGATTAGATCCTTACACATATGTTTGGAGTACAGGTGGTACAGGCTCTTCTGAAACTGTTACGCCAAATGGAAGCTCAGTTTTTGTTACTATCACAGATGATTGTAACAATCAAATTATAGATACAATTGATATTAATCAAATCCCTCCGCCAGATGCAACACTTTCAGGCTCTGGAACACTCTGTGCAGAAGGGGGATCAACTGTTGATTTAACAGTAAACTTTACGGGAACTGCTCCTTGGACTTTTACTTACACTGATGGCACAACTCCTGTAACTATTACCACAAGTGTAAATCCATATGTGTTTACAGTAGATGCTGAAGGAACGTATACCTTAGTTGATGTAGAGTCGGGTGGATGTCCAGGGACAACTAGTGGATCTTCAGATGTTACTACGACTACTGTTACCGTATCCGATACCTCAACGGACCCACTTTGTAATGCAGATAATAGTGGAACTATTACTGTTACAGGTGCGGGAGGTACTGCTCCGTATAATTATAATTGGTCTGATCCTAGCTTATCCGGAGATGTTCTCACAGATCTACCTTCTGGAACGTACACAGTGACTGTTGTGGATGATAATGGATGTGAAGGTGAAACGACTATTACATTATCTGAACCTCCGGCTATATCAGTCAATATGGGGACTCCTATACCTATAGATTGTATAAATACTACAGGAACAGTGGATGTTTCTGCTACTGGAGGTACACCATCTTATTCTTACGATTGGAGTAATGGAGATACTGGTACTACTTTAAATACGACGACTGCAGGAACCTATACCGTAACTGTTACAGATGCTGCAGGATGTACAGAAGAGGCAGATGTTGTTATTGTTGATAATTCATTGCCTCCACCAGACGCAACGATAGCGGGTACTGGTGTTATTTGTCCGGGTAGTGGAACAACAGTAGATATTACCGTTACTTTCGTAGGTACTGGACCATGGACATTTACGTACACAGATGGTTCAACTCCAATAACGATAACGACAAGTGATAATCCCTATATAATAACTGTGTCAGATCCTGGTACATATACTTTATTAGATGTGGAAGAAAGTGGTTGTGATGGTAATGTAAATGGATCTGCAGATATAGCTACTTCGAATGTATCGATAGATGTTACTGAATCTGATCTTTTATGTAATGGAGATAATAATGGAACTATAACTGTAAATGGAACAGGAGGTGTTTCACCATATACCTATACCTGGTCAGATCCTACTTTGTCTGGGAATGTATTGACTGATCTTAGTGCTGGCACATATGACCTTACGGTTGTGGACGATAATGGTTGTGAGGATGAGACATCGATAACGATTGATGAGCCTCCACTTTTAGAAGCAACAATAGCTCCTCCAACACCGATTGATTGTAATAATGCTAACGGTAGTGCTACTGCGTCTGTGTCTGGGGGTACTGCTTCCTATTCATACAGTTGGAGTAACGGAGATTCAGGTGCTACAATCTCAACAAATATTAGCGGAACATATACTGTTACAGTAACAGATTCAAATGGTTGTACAGATGATGCAACAGTAACTATTAATGAGGATCTTGTTGATCCTACAGCTGTTGCTGCATCTTCAGGAATAATTGATTGTGTAAATACGACGGTTGGTATTTCTGGATCAGGTTCAAGTACGGGCTCCGATTTTATATACTTGTGGACAACTAGTGATGGTACTATTGATAGTGGAGACACTACACTTGACCCTGTAGTTAGTTCAGGTGGAACCTATACCTTAACTGTGACCAACACGGCAAACGGTTGTGAAGATATGGTCAGTGTTACCATTTCAGAGGATACAACACCTCCTGTTGCTGATGCAGGACCAGGAGCTGAACTTACATGTGCAATAACTGAGGTGGTTTTATTGGGGACAAACTCTGATGTGGGACCTGATTATACCTATTCTTGGACTACTTCAGGCGGAAATATAGTTAGCGGTGAAAATTCCTTAACACCTATTGTTGATGAAGCTGGTACATATACAATTACGGTTACTAATATTGTTAATGGTTGTACAGAAACGGATCAGGTAACAATTACAGAAGATATAAATGCTCCTGTAGCTGACGGAGGTCCAATTTTGGAAATAAATTGTAATAATCCAACAGTAGATCTCGATGGAACAGGGTCTTCGGGCGGGTCCAATATGTTTATTCAATGGACTACTAGTAATGGAAATATTGTAAATGGAGCGAATACACTTAACCCAACTGTTGATGCTGGTGGTACGTATTTCATAGAAGTAACTGATATATCCAATGGTTGTAGTTCAAATTCATCTACACTGGTAAATGCATTTTTTGATCAACCTACTGCATCTATTGCCCCTCCTGCAGCAATAGATTGTTACGATCCTGTTATTCAACTGGATGGTAGTGCCTCTTCGCAGGGTAGTGAAATTGATTATCTATGGACAACAATTGGTGGAAATATTGTGTCTGGAGGAACAACTGACTCTCCAATCGTTGATGAAGACGGAACCTACCTTTTAACCGTAATAAATACAGAGAGCGAATGTACGGAGACCTTCTCTGTTGTAGTAGTAGATATATCAGTGTTTCCAGATGCTGATGGTGTAGCGACAGATCTTATTGATTGTGTTACACCGACTGTTACACTTGATGGAACAGGGTCTAGCACAGGACCGACATACAGCTACCTTTGGACAACAAATAATGGTACTATTTTGTCTGATGAAACTACTTTATTCCCTATCGTAGGTTCTGCCGGAGAATACACACTAACAGTAATCAATTCAGTAAATAATTGTGCAACAGAGGTAGATGTAGATGTATTTGATTTCCTCATTGATCCTACAATAAATATTCCAGATCCAGGAAGTATAAATTGTGTTGATTCTTTGGTGGAGATAATTGCGACTGTTTCTGATGCTAGTAATTTTGTTTTCCAATGGTCAACACCTAATGGAAACTTTGTAGAAGGAACTAATACGCTCTCTCCAACTGTAGATATTGAAGGTTTCTATGAATTATCGGTAACGAACAATGTAAATGGATGTGAGTCATCTTTAACTATTCCGGTGATAGAGGATTATAACTATCCAGTAGCAGATCTAGGTCCTCCAGGAGAATTGACTTGTTATGACCCTCAATATACTATAGACGCAACGAGTTCATCAAACGGGACCAATTTTAATTATGATTGGTCGGGTTCTGGTGGAAATATTGTTTCTGGAAATGGAACTCTAGAACCAGTGGTAGATGAAGCTGGAATCTATACAATGATTATTACGGATACGGATAATCAATGTAAGGATACTGCCTCTATTCAAATTACTGTTGATCAAGTGGACCCAGAGGCATTTGCCGGACCAGATGCATTATTAGGTTGTTGGTCTCCTACTTTATTTTTAGATGGAACAAACTCCAGTTCAGGTCCTAATATTGTTTATGAATGGACTACAGCTAATGGAACAATTGTTGGCTCCAATACAAGTAGTTCTGTAGAAATCGCTGTGGGGGGTGACTTCTTACTAACCGTTACGGATACAGTAAATGGATGTGAAGATACAGACCCAGTAATAGTAGAGGAAGATTTCGATATTCCTGTTATTGGAACTGATCCAGGGGGAGAGATTAATTGTACGGACCTTTCAATCCCATTAAACGGAACAGCAACAGGTAATGTGCAAAACTTTATATATGAATGGCAATTCTTTGGGACAGGATCTATTTCAACAGGACAAGGTACTCTGAATGCTGTGGCTATACAGCCTGATATGTATTTCCTTTATGTTATAGATACTATTAATGGTTGTGATGCAATTGATTCCATCTTAGTAACAAAAGATGATAATGTACCGGTTATTGATATGTCGGCTTTAGATACACTGGATTGTGTTACTAATTCGCTTACAATAGATGCAACTGCTTCATCGCAGGGAGGAAGTATATTGTTTGAATGGCAAACAGTAGATGGTGCGATTGAGTCTGGAGAAACTACGTTGACACCTACAATTAATAGTCCGGGGTCCTATGAATTAATCCTAACAGATACAGTAAATAATTGTATAACAAATTCGGTGTTGACTATTGAGCCAGATACTATACACCCTGTAGTTAGTTTGGTTAATCCAGGTGTCATCAATTGTTACAATGGAATAGTGCCTGTAGAGGCTGTGATATCTTCTGTAGATACGAATTACTTGGCAAGCTGGATAAGTCCTGACGGAGGCGTATTTGATCTCGGGCAAACAAACTTATTTATAGATGTATCGACTCAGGGAACGTTTGATTTCTCAATAACGAATAGCATAAATGGTTGTCAAACATTGGTAAGTACGTCGGTTGTTGAGGATCTTGATTTTCCACAATTGAATGCTGAAATTCCAGATACTATAACGTGTAGTGAACCAGATATAACATTGGATGCAACTGTTGATACGCAGGGCGATTCCTACAGTTTTAACTGGTCAACAGATTTAAATGGTTCTTTAGATAATAATATTTTTACTCTAAATCCAATTGTAAGTGGAGCGTCTGTATATACCTTAAACGTTCAGAATGATATTAATGGCTGTGAAGAATCTATAGATATAACTGTTGCTCAAAATGTACTGTTCCCAGTTGCTGAGGCAGCTGTTAGTACATTCCTGAGTTGTGATACTTTATCGCTTCAAATAGATGGAACATCCAGTTCAACAGGCTCTAATTATCTTTATTTATGGACAACCCTTGATGGAAATATAATTTCGGGTAGTGATGGCTTGATTCCTGTGGTAGATGAACCGGGTAACTATACTTTAATTGTTGAGAATTTAGATAATAATTGTAGCTCTGATATAGATATTGAGGTTACTCAAAATCTTATTGAGCCACCTTTAGCTATAGCAGGACCAGACACACTGACCTGTGGTACTTTAGAAATTGACGTATTTGGTGATGCTGGTATAGATTCTTTGGATACATATGTGTACTCATGGACTACGAGTAATGGAAATATCACATCTTCGAATAATACTCCAACAATATCAGCCGATATACCTGGTGTTTACACCTTTGAGGTTTTAAATTTGTTTAATGGCTGTTCTACCTCTATAAACACTGAGGTTATTCAAGATATTACAATTCCCGATGCAGATGCTGGGGCTGCTCAGATACTAAATTGTGTCCTTTTGGAACAAGAGCTCGATGCATCTGGTTCTTCAACGGGTTCCATATATGAGTATTCCTGGTCTACAAATGACGGGTCTATTGTTGGTGCATCAGATGTGCTGAATCCTGTCATAGACGAACCAGGTACTTATCTGATAACTGTCTTCAATGCATTTAATGAATGTTCAAATACGTCTGAAATATTAGTCGCTCAAGATATTGTTAATCCCGATGCCGAGGCTGGTATATTGGACACGCTAGATTGTTACTCGTACAGTTTAGACCTAGATGGTTTAGGATCAAGTACAGGTACTAATTTTGAATATGAATGGATTAGCTTAGATGGCTATCCAATCACTAATTCGAATACGCTGTCTCCTACCATCGATATTGAGGGCCAGTATGAATTAACTGTTACTAATACTATAAATGGATGTACCAGTTCTGATTTAGTTACAATAGCTAGAGATACCATAACACCAATATTAGTTGGTATACAGTCAGATACACTTACTTGTGGGGTTTTAGATACAGAGATTGGGGTTGTTTCAGATGTGAATACATCTGTCAGTTATGATTGGTCTACACAGAATGGTACAATTACTTCTGCTTCAAGTATTAGTAATCCGAGTGTGAGTAGCCCAGGTCTTTACACCCTTGAATTGACAAATCTTATAAATGGGTGTAGTACGATAGAGGATGTTCCTGTTTATCAAGATATCATACTTCCTCTTGCAGATGCAGGCTCTGGTGGAGTTATAACTTGTGATTTTTTAACTATAAATATTATTGGTTCTGCAAGTACTAATAGTGGAATGACGGGTATTTTATGGTTAACAGAAACAGGTGAGATTGTTACTGGTTCAGATCAAGAAAACCCTTTGGTTAGTTCTGGAGGCTTTTATACGATGATTGTAACAGACTTACTTAACGAATGTCGAGATACTTCTAATACATTTATCGAGGAGAATCAAGAATTTCCATTAATTGCATCACTTGTTCCCGATGTACTTGATTGTGATACGGAAGAAGTGATTGTAGATGCAAGCGTAACAACTATACAGCCTCAATATGTCTTCAATTGGGCAACATTCAATGGTAATTTTATTTCAGGTACTGATGCGCTTAATCCAACTGTAAATACAGCGGGTCAATATATACTTACTGTAGAAGATACTATAAATGGTTGTGTGAGCATTGATACTATGGATGTACTCGATAATTATGAATATCCCTCAGTGGATGCAGGGGAGGATTTCTTATTGCCTTGTTTTGAAGAATTCAGTTCTTTGAATGGAGTCGTGCAGGCATCTACTTCTAATTTGCAATTTGCTTGGACTACAGCAGATGGTAATATATTAAATGGAGCTAGCACTTTGAGCCCATCTATTGATCAGGAAGGAGTTTATACTTTAACTGTTTTGAATTTATTGAATGGATGTGAAAGCACAGATCTTGTTCAAATCATAGAAGATATTCCTGAAAACTTAGCTATAGAGGTTACAGATCCTCCATGTGCAGGCTCGTTTGGTACTCTAAATATTACAAATGTTGAAGGAGGAACAGCACCTTATTTATATTCAATAGATAATGGAGAGAACTTCAATTATGATATATCTTATGCCTTTTTGTATCCTGGAACTTACGAAGTTTTAGTTCAAGATGTAAATGGTTGTGAAACAGAGGTGGAGATTGGAAATATAATCGATCCACCGGTGTTAAATATTGACCTGATCTCAACAATCGAATACTTAGAAGGTGAACAAGCTCAAATTTCAGCTAATATAAATTATAGTCTAGACAATATTGAGTCAATCTCTTGGTTCCCACCTCAAGGTTTGAGTTGTATAGATTGTCTAAATCCAATCGTTTCAATTCAGGATCCTACTATATATGAGTTGACTGTTGAGACTACAAATGGCTGTATAGAAAGAACCTTTGTAAATGTTCTTGTAGATAAATCAGCAGATCTATTCATTCCGAATATTTTCTCTCCAAATACAGATGGAGAAAATGAAATCTTTATGATTTATGCTAATTCGAGGAATATAAACGAAATTCAATCTTTTGAGGTATTTGATCGGTGGGGTGAGAAGGTTTTCGAACAGTTCAATTTCCAGCCGAATGATCCGGTTCATGGTTAGGATGGAACACTGAGAGGAGAAGAATTAGATCCAGCAGTATTTGTTTATTATGCCCGAGTCGAGATGATTGATGGTAGGATAGAGTTCTACGAAGGAGATGTTTTTCTTTCTAAATAAGTATAAAAAAGCTATTCAATTTCTGGATAGCTTTTTTTATACCCTGAGATGGGTATACAACTTTAGGCTAGAAGCATTTGGTAATATAACTTACCTTAAGTTATAAGGTTTCAAAGTTATTTCAATGCTTACTCGTGGTTAGGCTTAATAAGCATATTTGTATTAAAAAAAATCATCTATTAATTTATTTGTAATGATCTGATTAATAGATGTTTATTTTTTTTTAGTTTTTATTTTTCCGATAAAAAAAATAAGCTTGATGGTTGCAATTATTCCTTACCCTTTAGTATTTTGAGTATAGTTAAGTCCAGGTTATAAAGTACATAGATCCCAATCTTGTTATTATTATTAATAACAATACCAATTCTGCTATGAAAAAGCACTCGAAGTCCATCTTCAGCAATAGTTTGTTGACGAGTCTACTGTTAATTTGTATACCTATTTTTTTCTCCTTTGATGCAAAAAAACCATACGTAATAAAGGTTGAGGATGAATTGATTAGGTTTATAGCAAATAATGAGGATCACTCTAGTCTGAATTTTACAAACCTTGAAGAAGGAACGATTTATATCTTGGAGTATAACAGGCTACCCAAAATGCCTGAGGTCCATTTGGCAGATTATAATGTTACAATAATTGATTCGAGGTCTAATTTTCTCCAATTCATAGCTCAAAAGAATAATATATTTAGTTTTAAGTGGGACTCTCAGCAGAATTTAAGAGAGTTCTCTATCAATGTATATCCAGCAGAAAAAGTATTTAATGAAAAAATAGTCTCAAAATCCCAAGCACTTATATCTGTTGATGCATCGGTTCCTGTAGTAGATCTTGTTGATAGTTTAATTTCTGGAGATTGTTTTCAAGTATTCAATATTACTGGAAATGCAGGTTCTAACGGTTCAGGCGCAGGGACATTTGCTAATGGTTTAACAAGTATAGGTATCAATTCAGGAATTGTGCTTTCCAATGGAGATATTCCTAATGTAATTGGGCCTAATAATAGTTGTCTTCAAAGTGGTGTTTTAAATTCAGGTTCAGATCCTGATCTAACTCAAATTGCTGGAGTTACTGTTAACGACGCCTCCATAATAGAGTTTGATTTTATTCCAACAGTAGATACCGTTCAATTTAAATTTGTTTGGGCATCGGAAGAATACTGTAATTATTCTGGTTCAGCATTCACTGATGTTTGTGGATTCTTTGTTTCTGGAGATGGAATTAATGGTTCCTATTCTAATAATTCACAGAATTTTGCGAAATCTCCATTTGATCCTCCAAATAGTTCAGGTGGAAATATTAACGTAAATTTATTTTCTCATTACAATCATTCTCCAGCATATTATATCTCAAATAATATCTCCGGCTGTAATACAGGTGGTAATTGCCAAGGACCTCCGGCTCATCCTCTTGGAACAGCTCCTGGGGTTGATGAATTTGAATTAAATGCACATTCTGCAGTATTTGATGCAATTATTCCAGTTACTCCATGTTCTACTTATCACATAAAAATTGCCGTTGGTGACGGAACGGATGGTATTGGTGATTCAGCATTTTTTCTCCAAGGTAATTCATGGAATCAAGGAAATGCAGTAACTGTTGAAGCTATCAATTCAGACGATGGTTCTAACCAAGGCTTCGAAACTTGTGATACATATTACTATGAATTTTGTAAAGATCCAGCTTCTGATATAAACGAGGAGGTAACAATGGATTTTGTTGTGTCACCAAATAGTACTGCTACAGCTGGAGCAGATTATGAAGCTTTTCCAACATCAGTTGTTATCCCAGCGGGTATTCAGTGTGTTCAAGTTCCAATAGAGACACTTGAAGACGATATAGCAGAGGGACAGGAGAGTATCATACTTGAAGTTGATGATGCCTGTAATTGTAGTTCATCTGAAGTTATATTTCTTATCAACGATGTAATTCCTTTAGAGTCTAGTATTGCTGATGAGGAAATTTGCGGCCCTGGAACAATTGATTTATTGGCAAATCCAACTGGTGGGTTAACACCATACCAGTACAGTTGGAGTACCGGTGGCACAGCCCAAACAGAAACAGTCAACTCTTCGGATTCTCCTGTATTTGTAACTATAACGGATAACTGTGGGGAGGAATTTGTTGATCAAGTAATTATCAATGAGTTAACTGTTCCTGATGCAACGATCTCAGGTTCCGGCTCATTGTGTCCAGGAAGTGGTGCAACTTTAGATCTTACTGTTGCTTTTTCTGATTCAGGACCTTGGGAGTTTACATATTTTGATGGAAGTGTGGCAACGACAATAACCACCTCAAATAATCCCTATACTATTACAATATCTGATCCTGGCTCATATACACTTCAAGATGTTACTAATACTGCTAATAATTGTCCAGGGACCGTTAATGGTATAGCATTAATTACTTCAGGAAGTTTGACACTTACCTCTTCAGAAATAAACCCACTTTGTTTCAATAGCTCAGATGGTTCTATTTCTTTAACTACAAGTGGAGGATCGGGTAATTATAATTATAGTTGGTCCCATGATCCCTCAATTAATACAAATACTGCTTCTGGACTAAGTTCTGGAACTTATACTATTGATGTTAGTGACGGTTCTAATTCTTGTGTAGGTTCTATATCAATAACTCTAGATAATCCTGCAGAAGTAAACAGTAGTCTTGGTTCAGCCCCACTTATTGATTGTAATAATCCAAGTGGAACCATCTCTGTAACTCCGACTGGTGGTACTGGTAGTTATTTTTATACATGGACTACCTCAAATGGAAATATTGTTTCAGGTAATAATGCTTCTACAGTAACAGTAGATGCAGGTGGTGATTATACTGTTTCAGTTGAAGATACAAACGGTTGTACTGTTTCAAATTCTATTACTGTCGCACAAGACACGGATCAACCAAATGTAGTTGTTGTGCCAGCAGCAAATATTGACTGTACAAATACTACTGCTACTTTGGACGGTACCGGTTCTGATTCAGGTACTATTTTATGGACTACTTCAGATGGTAATATTGTTTCCGGGGGGTCTACACTTCAACCAGTTGTTAATCAAGCGGGAACATATACATTAACAATAACGGATCTTACCAATGGATGTAGTAATTCAGCAGATGTAGTTGTAACATCCAATGGAGATTTGCCTACTGTTGTTATTGGGACACCAGGTCAAATTGATTGTAACAATTCAACTATTGTTATAGATGCTACTGGATCTTCTTCAGGAGCAAATATAACTTATCTATGGACCACCGCAGATGGAAATATAACCGCTGGGTCAACAACGCTCAATCCGACAGTAGATCAAGGTGGAACCTATATATTGACAATTACAGATTCAAGTAACGGTTGTGAAGCTGATAACAGCGTAACTATAGCAGAAGATACTGTAAATCCTACTGCAGATGTAGGTAGTCAAAATCAAATTGATTGTAATAATACAACACTTACTTTAGGAGGTCCAGGGACTAGCACTGGCTCAGGCATAACCTATCTATGGACAGCTTCTAACGGTGGTGTTATTGTTTCTGGTGCCAATACAGTAAATCCTGTTGTAAATTCAGCTGGAACATATACCTTTACTGTTACTGATTCTAACAATGGTTGTGTTGATATTCAAGCTATTGATGTAACTGAGAATCTAAACGTTCCAACAGCAGTCGCAACAGGAGGGGGCGTTATTGATTGTAATAATTCAACAACAATAGTGTCTGGTACTGGTTCTTCAACAGGATTAAGTTATAGCTGGTCAGCAAGTAATGGTGGTAATATAGTAAGTGGGGGCTCTTCAATTGATGCTGTTGTAAATGCTGAAGGTACATACACCTTAACTGTAACAGACCCAACAAATGGTTGTTCTAGTGTTTCTGCAGATGTATTTGTGACAGAAGATACCGCATTGCCAATTGCTGATGCTGGTCCAACTGTGGAGATTACATGTTCCTCAAGTACTGTGACCTTAGATGGCTCAGGTTCTTCAAGTGGACTAAATTATCTTTGGACTACAACGACTGGTAATATCGTTTCTGGTGAAACAAGCCTAACACCAATTGTTGATCAAGCAGGTACCTATGTTCTAACGGTTACCAATAATGCAAATGGCTGTTCTGAAACTTCAAATGTTACGGTAACTTCAAACGCCAACTTACCTACAATTTCAATAAATACACCTGGAGATATAACCTGTGTTAATACTTCATTAGTATTAGACGGTTCAGGTTCATCGGGAGGGGATACTTATTTGTGGACCACTACAGATGGAAATATCGTTTCTGGATCTAATACGACTAATCCAACAGTTGATGCAGGAGGTACTTATACCTTTACGGTAACAGATGCTGCAAGTGGTTGTCAATCGTCAAGCGATGTTCTTGTAACTGAAGATGTAAATCTGCCAACAGTGGCAATTGTTACACCAAGTGATATTACTTGTATTACATTGTCAGTTACTCTAGACGCTTCAGGCTCTGCAGGAGGAAATGACTATGTATGGACAACCCCAGATGGGAATATTGTTTCTGGTGCAAATACAGCTAACCCTGTAGTTGATGCAACAGGAACTTATATTTTGACCTTCACTAACTCAACTAGTGGATGTTCTAATACAGATAATATTGTTGTCTCAGAAGATGTAACACCACCAACTGCTATTGCAACGGCGGGAGGAAATATTGATTGTAATACAACTGAAATTGCGCTTAATGGGGGTGGTTCTGATACACCTCCAAACTTTGATATTCTTTGGACGACCACAAATGGTAATATTCTATTTGGTGAGACTACACTGACTCCTGTTGTAGATGCTGCTGGTACTTATACTTTAGAAGTTACTAGCCTATCCAATGGATGTGTAACAAATGCTTCAGTTGATGTTACAGAAGACCTTACAGCGCCTCTTGTAGATGCTGGTTCAGATATGGATCTTACCTGTACTACTACAGAAGTAGTTCTAGATGGAACAAATTCCGAACAAGGATCTGGATTTGTATACACTTGGTCAACTGGTGATGGTAATATTGTTAGTGGAGGATCTACCTTGACACCAACCGTAGATGCCGCTGGTACTTATACGCTTTCAATAACAAGTGATATTAATGGATGTACCGGTACTGCAGACGTACTTGTGAATCAAGATGCTTCAGTGCCTACCGCTGATGCAGGTCCCGCTCAGACTATTGATTGTACAAATAATACAGTGACACTTGATGGATCTATGTCAAGCACAGGATTACAATATCAGTGGACGACGGTGGATGGAAATATAGTAAGTGGATCAACATCCTTGAATCCACTAGTTGATGCTGGTGGAACTTATGTTCTTGAAGTAACAAATATTGGTAATGGCTGTACAGCAACATCTTCAGTAGATGTGGCTGAATTTACTAACCAGCCCACTGCTTCAATTGCAATACCAGCCAGTATTGATTGTACTTTTCCAACAGTAACACTGGATGCCAGTGCGTCTTCATCAGGTCCAGCAATAACATATCAATGGACCACTGTAAATGGGAATATAGTCTCAGGGGCAGACACTGCTAATCCAGTTGTTGACCTAAGTGGTGTGTATACGTTAACTGTTACAGATAACTCAAGTTTGTGTGCAGCAACTGCAGATATTTCAGTATTTGGAGATGCTACAGCACCTGTGGCTGTTGCAACAGCATCCGATAATTGGGATTGTGCTAGTACGACAATCT
>Ga0206130_10004731_pt1 | contig 16584 bp, 13 predicted proteins | sample Helgoland_Spring_9_FD_148637 | JGI IMG/M metagenome (GOLD analysis project Ga0206130, IMG submission 148637) | Pelagic subsurface seawater microbial communities from Kabeltonne, Helgoland, North Sea - Helgoland_Spring_Bloom_20160512_1 | ecosystem: Environmental > Aquatic > Marine > Epipelagic ... | reverse complement strand
ATCCTCATCTTCCCTCAAGGCTACAGACTCCAATCGGATCATCTTGTCAACCATTTCCTGCTCTTTTTTGATATATCCAGCATATTTCATTCCCACCTCAGCATATTCAAGAGTTGTTTTATCATAGGCAGATAAAAATGTCCCAACTTCAGAATCTGCATTTCCTAGAATTCCCATATTAAGTTTTGGTCTAAGCAATACAGGTAGCAATTTTACTTTTTGCTTCAATAGACTATCTCCAAGCTCTTCCAATGTTTCATTCAACACTTCAGGCTCTATACTGTAGTTCTCAAAAAACTTACCTATTTGTTTCTCTTCTTCCAATTTTTTATTGACACGTTCCATTCGATCTTCCATGTCCTTCATACCCAATTTATGAGCAAGCGGAGTCAATCGAATATCTGCATTATCTTGACGCAATAAGATGCGATACTCCGCTCTTGAAGTAAACATTCTATACGGCTCTTTAGTACCTTTATTCACAAGATCATCGATAAGCACACCTATATAACCCTCTGATCGCTTCAAGATAAATGGCCCTTGCTCCTGAATATTCAAATGTGCATTAATTCCTGCCATCAGACCCTGACCTCCAGCTTCTTCATATCCAGTTGTACCGTTAATCTGACCGGCAAAAAAGAGGTTTTTCACCAGCTTAGTCTCTAGGGTAGGTTTCAGTTGAGTTGGTTGGAAAAAATCGTATTCAATGGCATAACCAGGTCGGAACATTTTAGCGGCTTCAAAACCAGGGATCAAACGCATTGCTTTGTACTGAATATCTTCTGGCAGAGAGGAGGAGAACCCATTAACATAGACCTCACAGGTATTCCAACCCTCAGGCTCTACAAACAACTGATGCCTGTCTCTATCAGAAAATCGATTTATCTTGTCTTCTATAGATGGGCAATATCTCGGTCCTAAAGCTTCAATCGTCCCATTAAACATTGGAGAACGTTCAAAACCAGTCTTCAACATTTCATGCACAGCATCATTTGTAAATGTTATGTGACAAGGAATCTGTTTTTCAGGCAATGCAGAATCTGTATAACTAAATCTACCTTCCACATCTGTATCGCCATGTTGTACCTCCATTTTAGACCAGTCCAATGTTCTGCCATCTACTCTTGGAGGAGTTCCAGTCTTCATTCGTCCAGCTTCAAACCCTAGTTCAGTTAATTGAGCAGTAAGTCCAGTAGCTGCGCGTTCTCCCGCACGACCACCTCCAAATTGCTTTTCACCAATATGAATAAGCCCATTTAAAAAAGTACCATTTGTAAGAATGACCGTTTTACTTGGAATTTCTAATCCAATACTAGTTCTAACACCCTTGACAACACCATCCTTTACCACAAGCCCGACTATCATCTCCTGCCAAAAGTCAACATTTGGATTTTCTTCTAACTTCTGTCTCCACATTGCGGCAAACATATGTCTGTCAGATTGAGCACGAGGGCTCCACATCGCAGGTCCCTTAGACCGATTGAGCATTCTGAATTGCACGCGAGTTGCATCCGTGATAATTCCGGAATAGCCACCTAGTGCATCGATTTCACGAACAATCTGCCCCTTTGCCACACCACCCATCGCTGGATTACAAGACATTTGAGCGATCGTTTGCATGTTCATCGTTGCCAACATCACCTTTGAACCCATATTGGCAGCAGCCACCGCAGCTTCACAACCTGCGTGCCCTGCACCTACCACAATTACATCATACTCTGGAAACATAACAACTAAATTTTGCACAAAAATACAAAATATTATTTTTTAGTGCCTTACAGATTGCTTAAAAGGAACAGCAATAGGTAAAACTTCGTTCTTAAAATATTAATTTTACGATAAATCGTTGAAACAATACTATACTAATGAGTCGACAACTTCTCGAAACAGACCAAAAGGCATTGGAAATCAACTTGAACAACTCCATCTACGGAACCTTTGCGGAGATAGGAGCAGGTCAAGAAGTAGCCAGGCACTTTTTTCAGGTAGGTGCTGCTGCAGGCACTATAGCCAAAACAATGTCCGCTTATGATAAGATTGTTTCAGATAAAATATATGGTCTCGAAAAAAGTGGCCGCTATGTTTGTGAACCCAGGTTGTACAAAATGCTGGATCACGAATATGTACTCATGTCAGACAGACTAAAACAAAACAGGCCAGATACCCGATTTTTTGTCTTTGCAAATTCTGTAGCTGCTGTCAATTATACGCGTACCATAAAAGGAAATGGCTGGATGGGTGTGCGTTTTCAACTCGACCCAAATTCTGAACCCAATGACTTTGTCTTGCATGTGAAAATGAAGGACAAAGACAATACGCTTCAACAACAAGCTATAGGAATCCTCGGGGTTAATATGATCTATGCTTGCTATAAATATTACAAGGAACCAGAGACCATGTTGCAATCTCTAATAGATGGCCTGCACGGTCGCGTCGAAGTTGACATGGTGCGACTTACGGGACCAGATTTCACAGAACTTGACAATAGATTGCTCGCTCTTTACCTGATCAGAAATAAAATTTGTAAGGTTACCATGTTTGGGAAGGATAAAGCTCCTATACATGGATCTGAATTTCTTTATAAAACCAACCCACTATTGGTAAGAGGAAGTTTCCGACCAATTACACATGTGAATTGGGATATGATACAAAGTGGAACAGAGCAATTCAGAGATGACATTGAAAATCCTGAAAAACTTATTCAACTTGCAGAAATAACACTAGAAAACCTCAACCGAGCAACAGAACTTGATGAAATTGATGAGGCGGATTTTATAGAGCGTGCAGATCTATTAGCAGAATTAAATCAAACAGTTGTTCTTACTCAATTAGAAGATCAAACTGAACTCATTAGGTATCTCAGAGATTTCAAAGTTGAACATGTAGGTATTGTGGTTGGTGTGCGAGATTTAATAAATATTATTCATCAGAAATATGAAACTGCAAAGTCCAGAAATCATCTGGAAACATTCGGTAAACTCTTTAAAAGGAATGCATCATTCTATGTTTATCCTGCATTCCAAGAGGGTAGTTCTGATATAATGAACTCAGACAATATGCCGGTGCCTGATGAGATCAACTTCCTGCTTAAATATCTTAAGGATGTTAGACAGATTGTTGATATTCAAAATTATAATGAAGAAATCCTGCATATATTCTCTTGGAGAGTTCTCCAAAAAATCAAGAATGATGAAGCTGGCTGGGAAGATGAGGTTCCTCAAAAAGTAGCTGACCTAATTAAGAGAGATAAATTATTTGGCTATCCTATAAAACGCATTGAATTCAAATATTAACCACCAATATGATGATTAGAATCGGTTCTATGTTAACAATTATTATCCTCTTGATAGCTTGTCGTTCTAATGAAAAGGTACAAGATGAAAAAGTGGTGGAACAAACTGTTTCTGTAAAAGCAATGGTCAAAGATACCCTGAGAGAAAGCTATCTCAGCAAAGATTATCTTATGGGAAAATTCGATCCTTCTAAGCATAAAAGCTTTTCGAAGATCGAAGCCGCATTTACAAAAAAAGAGGCTATATATATGCGGACAGATGCCTATGAAGCATTTAAGGAAATGGCAAAATCTGCTCAGGAAGTAGGTATTACATTCAATATCATCTCAGCAACTCGCCCCTTTTACTATCAGAAAGGAATTTGGGAAAGAAAGTGGACAGGAGTAACAAAAGTGTCCGGAAGAGACCTTACAAAGTCACATCCCGGTTTCAAACAAAGAGCACTTAAAATACTTGAATACAGCTCTATGCCCGGCACTTCAAGACATCACTGGGGCACAGATATTGATCTCAATAATTTAGAAAATGACTATTTTGAATCCGGAAAAGGGCTCAAAGAATATGAATGGCTGCAAGCAAATGCTGGATCTTTCGGCTTTTGCCAAGTCTACAGCGAAAAAGGGGTCGAAAGACCCTACGGTTATAATCTTGAAAAATGGCATTGGTCCTACTTGCCAGTTGCCTCCAAACTGACCAATTTTGCTCAAACGCAAATGGAGAATAAAGACATAAAAGGATTTGATGGAGACAACACTACAGACTCCATTGATGTTATTAACAAGTATATTTTAGGTATAAACCCGAATTGTAATTAACTATGGCATTTACAGAATCAAATATGATAGACCTGGGAACTCAAGCCCCAGACTTTACGCTTCCAGACACAGTTTCTGGAAAAGATATAAGCCTTTCTGATGTTAAAGGGCCAAATGGCACACTTATAATCTTTCTTTGCAACCACTGTCCTTATGTAATTCATGTAAATGAGGAATTGGTAAACCTTTGTAATGATTATGCATCTAAGGGCATCGGATCAGTTGGTATATCATCCAACGATGTTGAAAACTACCCAGACGACTCTCCTGAAAAAATGAAGATTCACGCTGAAACTGTAAAATATCCTTTCCCTTATTTATATGATGCTGACCAGCGCGTAGCTAAATCTTATGATGCAGCATGTACGCCTGATTTTTACTTATTTGATGCAGACGGAAAGCTCTATTACAGAGGAAGATTAGACGAATCAAGACCAAAAAGTGAGACACCACTTACTGGCAAAGACCTTAGGGCTGCTATTGACAATATGTTGGCAGGCAATGAAGCACCAAAGCTTCAATATCCATCAGGAGGATGCAATATCAAATGGAAAAAATAAAAAAATCCCGACTATAAAGTCGGGATTTTTTTATTTGTAGTATTCTTTATAGAACTCAGGCAAATGCCTTAAAGCTGCTAATTCTCTATGTTTGGTCTTTATCTCAGCCGCTGGTGATCCAAAATAGGTCAATCCCCCAGCAAGATCCTTTGAAACCCCACTTTTTGCAGCAATTATAGCAGCTCGACCAATCCTTAGATTTTGAGCAACCCCTACTTGTCCAAAAAGAATAACATGATCTTCTAGAATGGTCTTTCCACCTATTCCTACTTGACCGGCAATCAGACAATGCTTACCAATTTCTACACCATGGCCAATGTGAACCTGTGAATCCATCTTAGTGCCCTCTCCAATAATTGTATCTCCAGAAACACCTTTATTGATAGTGCAGTTGGCTCCTATAACAACATTATCTTCGATAACTACTCGACCTATAGAATGCCATTTTGTATACTTTTTACTTTTCTTATGAAAATAAAATGCATCCGTTCCTATAGAGGTTCCTGCGTGTATTTCAACATGATCACCAATAACAGTATCGTTACCGATATAGCAATTACCTTGGATATAAACGTCTCTTCCAATTGTGACATTGTTACCAATCACAACATTGGGTTCCATGACTACAGAAGGATCTATAAGAGCTGTATCGTCTTTTTCTTTGGTTAGAACTCTTTTCGGACTAAATTTCTTTGCTAATTTATTGTAGGCATTAAATGGAGAACGCACAATTAAAAGTGCCTTGCCTCTTGGACATTTCACCTCTTCATTGATTATAATTACAGAAGCAGATGACTCCAGAGAGTGCTGAAAATATTTATAATTGTCCACAAAAGTAAGGTCCCCCTTTACTACTTTGTGAATCTCATTCATTCCAGTTATATTAAGGTCTTTTCGACCCTTAATCTCCGCACCGATTATTTTTGCAATCGCTTCAACAGAATATTTTTGCTTAAATTTCATTCTTATACTTAATTTAGCAGAGTCTAAATTTATTAAAATGGCAACAATCCAAACAGGAATAATTCGGTTTTTTATACCTGAAAAAAATTATGGCTATGTCCGAAAGGAAAATAGCTTAGAAGAATTTCATATATCCGGCCAGAAGATTGAGCACCTGAAATTGAAAAAAGGCGATAGAATCAGTTTTCAAATCAAAAGCAAGTCAAATCAACTAACTATAAAAAATATTCAACGCATTGATCCCTTGAAAGATTAATGAGCTTCCAACCAATTTGCACCATGGTCCATCCCTACCAATATCGGCACCTTAAGCCCTGGCATAGCATTTTTCATACAATCCTCGATGATTGTGCTCACTTGCTCTAGTTCACTTTGAGGCACATCAAATACAAGTTCATCATGCACCTGCATAATCATCTTGGTTTTAAATGCCCCATCTATCAAAGCTCTATGAATTTTTATCATCGCTAGCTTGATCATATCAGCAGCAGAACCTTGAATCGGTGAGTTGATTGCATTTCTTTCTTCTCCTGATCGAACAAATGCATTTCCAGAATTTATATTACGAAGATATCTTCTTCTTCCCATTAGGGTCTCCACATATCCATTGGCCCTAGCCGACTCTACAATGTCTGTCATATATGACTTTAAGCCTGGATATTGTTCATAGTAACTTTCAATGATCTTTTTAGCTTCTGACCTCGGTATATCCAATTGTCCAGCAAGGTTTGTTGCTCCAGCACCGTAAGTAATACTAAAATTAACGGTCTTTGCCCTATAACGTTGCTCTTTGGTTACCTGATCATAAGCTACCCCGAATACCTTTGCAGCTGTAGCACTGTGGATATCCTGACCATTTATAAATGCATCAAGCATTCCTTCATCTTTTGATATCTCCGCGATCAACCTCAGCTCAATTTGAGAATAATCGGCAGCAAGTATTACATGTCCACTTTCTCTTGGAACAAATGCTTCACGAACCCTTGCTCCCTCTGTTGTTCTGATCGGAATATTCTGAAGATTTGGATTGTTAGAGCTCAATCTTCCCGTTGTTGTTAAAGCTTGATTAAACGATGAATGAATCAAGCCTGTTTTTTTGCTTACAAGCTTAGGTAGAGCATCCAAATAGGTCGATTTCAGTTTTGAAAGCCCTCTAAACCTTAGAATCTTTCCAACTATAGGATGCTCTTTTTCAAGCTCCTTTAACTTATCCTCACTCGTCGAATATTGTTTTGATTTCGAGCTCAACTTCCAACGATATGGAATTTTCAATCGATCAAAAAGGATTTCACCTACTTGTTTAGGAGATAAAATATTAAAAGGAGAACCTGCCTCTACATAAAGATCCTTCTCCAGATTAATCAATTCATCCTCGATGGCTTTTGATTGCAGCCCTAAGACTTCTGTATCTATATTGACACCGTTATATTCCATTTGTACAAGAACCTCTATGAGCGGTTCTTCCATATCTTTATATAGTTTATCAAGACCATCCTTTTCAAGGTCTGTGAAAAGTATATCATCTAATTGGAGTGTTATATCTGCATCCTCCGAAGCATAAGGAACCACCTTATCAATAGATATATCACGCATGCTTAATTGATTCTTTCCTTTACCAATAAGCTTTTCTATGGGAATCGGCTTATAATTCAAAATCGTTTCAGCGAGATAATCCATCTTATGCCTAAGGTCTGGATTTAAAAGATAGTGCGCTATCAGCGTATCTCTAACTGGACCTCTTAAAGCAACTCCATGACGCTTCATGACTATTGAATCGTATTTGTAGTTATGTGCAGTCTTTGCTATATCTGAATGTTCTAGAACGGGTCTAAAAATATCAACAATCGCTGCTGACTCTATAGGATCTGAAGGTACAGGTACATAATAAGCCTTTCCTTTTTCATAGGCAAAGGCTATACCGACCAACTCTGCATCATTTGCATTGATGCTGGTCGTCTCCGTATCGAAACAGATAATCTTTTGGTTTAATAAATCGGCCGCCAATTTTTTCATCTCAGCCAGCCCATCAACCTTTATATAGTCATGCTCTGTAGATTCTATATCCTTATACAATTTCTCGACAGCAGGTTTATCAGCCTGACTTGTACTTGCAGCAGGGCCTCCAAACAAACCACCTAATTGCTGATCATTAGCTTCTGGTTCACCCAACATCTGAGCGCTTAGCCTTCTGAATTCTAATTGCTGAAATAATTTACCTAGAGCAGGTCTGTCTGGTTCTTCAATAAGTGTGTCTTCAAAATTGATTTCAACAGGCACTTCCGTATCTATTGTAGCCAAGACCTTAGACAAACGACCTTGATCAGCAAACTCTATAACTTTTTCTTTCTGCTTGCCCTTTAACTTATCAACATTTTCAAGTAAACCTTCTAAGGACCCATAAGCTGCAAGTAACTTTTGAGCTGTTTTAGGTCCTATTCCAGGTATACCAGGGATATTATCCACAGCGTCTCCTTGAAGTCCTAAAATATCTATTACTTGTTCAACCCGCTCTATGCCCCAATTTTCAAGGATCTCTTCCACACCTAAAATCTCAGCATCATTGCCACTTCTTGCAGGTTTATACATAAAGATATTCGGAGACACTAATTGAGCATAGTCCTTATCTGGGGTCATCATATAAACCTTAAACCCTTCCTTTTCAGCTCGTTTCGCAAGCGTCCCAATAACATCATCTGCCTCATAACCTTTGCAAGTAATTATAGGTATTTTAAAACCTTTTATCACCTCATGAATATATGGGAAAGCAGCTGTAATCTCTTCAGGTTGAGATTCTCTATTAGCTTTATAATCTTCAAAGATCTCATTTCTAAAAGTTGGACCGCTAAGATCAAAGCTTACAGCTAAGTGCGTAGGGTTTTCCTTTTTCATAAGATCTCTTAAAACATTGGTAAACCCCATTATCGCAGAGGTGTTCAATCCTTTTGAATTGATCAGTGGTCTAGATATAAATGCATAATGTGCACGGTATACCAAAGCATGGCCATCGAGTAAAAAGAGTTTTTTTTCAGACATAGGACTTTACTTGATAAGTTATTAGCACTAAAATATAATATTGTACTTAATCAACAAGGCTTCTGTGAAACTTAATGCAACCCCTGGTTCACCTGTGCTATCGAGAATCACGCTGATATTATCATCATAAAACAATTCAGTTACCAAATTCAATGAAACATTCTTGATCAATTGAATGTTGATATCTGTTTTCCACAAAACATCTAAATTTTGTGGACGCAGTAAATAATTAGAGAAAAGATCCAAGGATGTATTGATATTCATTTTTTCTTCAAAGAACTTGTTTGAATAAACAATTTTTAGGTTTGACCCCATTTGTCTCAAAGACTGCTCACCTTCCAAATTCCCATGGATATTCAATGCAGCTACAGAAGGATCATTTACATAAATTAGTTTATAAGAAACGGGCGAGTAAAAGAGCGATAAATTCGCATTAGGCTTATAATCGATACCTGGAGAAAAGCTGGCCGTAACAGGGGATAGGAATTTTGCAATAAGATTTTTTTCTCCGCTTCTGTTTCTCAAAACATTGCCCTCATAAGTATTCAATAAAAGAGTTTGAGTCTGTAATTCTGCAGCCACAAACAGTTTTTCATTCTTCCCTTTAAATCCAAACTTTGAATTGAAACGAAAAACATCCAAGTTTTTAATAAATAGTGTATCTGCAAGCCCCACTTTCTGAGCTGAAAGCTGAAGACTTATATTGTTCTCCCAACTAATATTGTCCCGATTGTAGTTCGCAAACCAATTACTCAAACCACCAAGTCCAATTCTATTGTTACCAGCACCAGGCTTAGGATTAACTTGTAATAATTGTGCAAAATCAAATCCTATACCACCACCTAATTTCCAGTCAGATGTTTTCTCCACAAGAGAAGTATCAGCTGTAGTCTCTTGTCCACTTGATACAGTAGCAAAAAAAACAAAAAATAAAACGCTAAGACCTAAATATCTCATTACTTATTCTTTAAAAATTAATTAAAAACACATGCAAATATATCCTATATCATTCAGATTCTTACAATCGAATTAATTTATATAATTGACCATTTACTAAAGATTAAACAAAGTATTTAAAGTACTTTTGGAAACCAAAATTAAACACGTGAAAAAGTCATTAATCACAGCTCATATTTATCTTTTTATCGTTGCGCTTATATATGGTGCCAACTATACAATTGCTAAAAGTGTACTCAGCGATGGCTATATGGGACCGAATGGATTTATCTTCTTAAGAGTAATCAGTGGAGCTATATTATTCTTTCTATTTCATAAATTATTTGTGAATGAGAAAGTAGAAAAAAAGGACCTAGGTCTTATCGCTCTTTGTGGCTTGTTTGGTGTTGCTGTAAATCAGTTATGTTTTTTCAATGGTTTAAAATTAACAAGTCCTGTTAATGCTTCCTTGATTATGCTCACTACGCCCATTATGGTGCTAATTGCCTCTTCGCTTTACATAAGAGAAAGAATAACTATTGCGAAGGTTATTGGAATTATAATAGGAGCAGCGGGTGCAACACTTTTGATACTAGGTACGAATAATAACCCAACAAGTCAAAGTAATATTTGGGGCGACTTGCTCATACTCATCAATGCAAGTTCTTATGCGATCTATTTAGTATTGGTTAAAAAGCTCATGAAGAAATACAATCCAACTACCATAGTGAAGTGGGTCTTTCTTTTTGGGGTTTTTTATGTAAGCCCTTTTGGAATAAAAGAGTTCTTAGCAACAGACCCAAGCAGCTTTCCTCCAAACATTTGGCTTTCGATAGCATTCGTGATATTTGGTACTACTTTCTTGAACTACCTACTGAATGCCAAAGCATTAACCATTGTAAATCCATCTGTTGTTTCTGCCTATATTTACTTGCAGCCACTAATCGCTACTATAATCGCTATTTTGTTTTCCGGCTTCAAACTTGACAGAGTCACTATCTATTCTGGATTACTTATTGCTATTGGTTTATATATAAGTGCATTTTACAAAAAATTAAAATAGGATACTTATGAAGCAGCGAAAAATCATTTTAGCATAAGAAATATATATATAACACTACAAACCAATAAAATGCATTATGAGAATAAAAAAACACATCCCATTTTTTATTCTACAATACAATTAAGTAATAAAATTATATTTTAGCCAAGATGCCAAATTGAGGTTTTTTATGTATTTTAAATTGCATAAATGTAAAATTGGCAAAATTAAAGTTTAAAAAAACCCTAAACTCATTGTATTGATTAAAACTTTAATTGATCAAATTTAAGCTGTATCTCAAAACCCCTTTCATGAAGCTAAGACATTCTGATAGTAAGAATCTTATGTTCATATATAACCTTCTTCAAGGTTGTGAACTTACCGATCTGAACTTCCTCGAACACCTTTGTTTAGAGGAATATATTGAACTGATAGAAATCAACTGGAATCACAACTCCTTTTCAACCGCTGATATCGTAATAAATACTGCACTGGCTAAGTTTCCAGAGAATGTAGATCTAATCGATAAAAAGATCCAAAATCATATTTATGAGCAGGATTATGAATCTGCTTATTTATTTCTCCAGCATTATGCATCTGATATTTTAAAACCATTTGATACATCTGTTCTAGAGGTAGAAATACTCTATCATATGAATAAGCTTGAAGAAGCAGATCGTCTATTGGACACAATTGAATTCGCATCTGAAGAACAAGAAAGTACAATTCTTTACTACAAAGGTCTGCTTGCACAGAAAGCTTCCAATCCTTTTCGTGCAGAAGAATATTTTAAACAGTCTATTCTTACTTGGTCGGAAAACCAACTTCCACAAGCCCAGCTTAGCAGGATAATTATCAAAGAAAATAAACTTGCGGAGAACGAAAATTTCATTGATCAAGTTTTGAATATAAATCCATTTGCCTATCAATTTTGGTTTTGCAAAGGTAAAATATACAAGCAAAGAGGAGAGTACCAAGAAGCTTTAGAAGCATTTGACTTTGCCTATGTTTCCTGTGAAAAATATTTCCCGGCAATAGAAGAAAAACTAGAGTTATTCTTAGAGAATAATAATTTTGATTTTGCGCTTCAAGAACTTATCCTAATAATTGAACATTTTGAACCAAGTGTATATCATTATATTCAAACAGCACAATGTTTTAAGTTTTTAGATAAAATAGAGAAAGCAAGGCAAATACTGCATTTTGCAATAGAGATGTATCCAGACGAAGAGGATATATTCCATGAATTAAGCCTTATAGAACTAGTAGATGGTGATTACACACTAAGTCTTGAATTCATTCTTCAGGCAATTAGTATAAATCATCATAATGAAGATTTCCATACACTTGCAGCTGAGATCTACGTTTACCTTAACAAAGATCATTTAGCTAAAGCTCACTTAAAAGAAAGTCTCTATATAGATCATACCAATTCCAAGAATTGGTTGAAACTATGCAGCTTTGACTTTTATGAAGGAGATTATAATGCGTGTTTGACTAGTATAACTGAATCTAAAGAACATACTTTCTGTAACCACATTGAAGTCCTCAAAGCAGCTACTTACTTCGAAATGGGAGAAAGAAGTCATGCATTCAATATCCTCAATGATGTAATTGAAGAGGACATAGATTCCATAAATGCAATTTTTGAATATATTCCTAGCCTCGAAAACGATGTGGAATTAAATGCACTGATGCAAGTATACCAGCCGTTATAAAACAGCTGGTGTACTTAATGATCAGTCTATAAATCTTATTTTCATTTCAATATTCTCTAGAGGTCTGTCATTGACATCCTTCTGAATAGAAGCAACCGCATCGATCACTTCAAAACCTGATATTACACGTCCAAATACAGTATACTGGCCATCCAAAAAAGGTGTGCCACCATATTTAAGGTAATCAGCTCTTTGTTCTGGAGAATAATGCATACCATTTCTAGCTTCAAAACTTTCAAGCATTTTCTCATTAAGCTTTGAACCATGTACTATAAAGAATTGAGAACCTGAACTTCTACGTTCGGGATTTACTGAATCTCCAGTCCTAGCAGCAGCCAATGCTCCTTTTATATGAACATGTCCAACTTCTATCTCATTAGGAACCGTATATCCAGGTCCGCCTGAACCAAGCGACAAACCTGGTTTAGAATCCTTAGACTTGGGGTCACCTCCTTGTATCATAAACCCATCGATAATCCTATGAAACAATAAACCGTCGTAAAAGCCTTTTTCAACCAGTTCCATAAAGTTTGCTCTATGCAATGGAGTATCCTCGTATAGTTCTATAACAACAGTCCCCATATTTGTTTCAAGCTCTACTAAACAATGATCTGTAGCTCGAACAAGAATACGTTTAGACAGACTATCTACTTTATTCCCCTTTACTGCTTTAAGAGTAACCTCATAATTTCCAGAACTCAAATAGTGGTGTGCTGGGCTTTCTAAGTAAGAAGTATCACCATCTCCAAAATCCCAAAAAAAGGTCTCCGCTTTTTCAGAGATATTCTCAAAAAATATGGAATCCATCACCTGATAATCCAAATCTGTATATGCAAATTGAGCTACAGGTCTGGAACATGCCCATAATAATCCGGCTGCCAGTATAACAACTAAAAATTTTCTAAACATTAATTAAGCATTTTTACTTTCATCGTAACATCTTCCATTGGCCTGTTTGCTCTATTTGTTTCTGAAACAGCAATATCATCCAATACCTCAAAGCCTGAAATCATGCGACCAAAAATCGTATAATCTCCATCTAAATTAGGCGTCCCAGTAGTACTAGCGTACTCACTTTTCTGCTCCACTGTATAAGTGAATTTATCGCCACGGGTTTGGTTCATCATATCTAACATCCTTGGATTTACAGGAGCTCCATGAACAACATAGAACTGAGAACCTGAACTCTCTTTTTCTGGATTAACTGAATCAGAACGTCTTGCGGCAGCAAGAGCACCTTTTGTATGAATAAACTGAGGTAATATCTCCGCTGGTATTGTATAACCCGGTCCTCCACTTCCTAATCCAACACCAGGGGCAGCATCTCTAGAAGCAGGATCTCCACCTTGGATCATAAAGTTGCTCATTACTCTATGAAACAACAAACCGTCATAAAAGTCTTCTTCTACAAGCTTCACAAAATTATCTCTATGCCCTGGAGTTTCATCAAACAACTCAAAGGTCATATTGCCATAATTGGTCTCAACAACAAATTGTCTAGGCCCTTTATCCTGTGCGCATGACACAAGTAAAAGACTAGATAGAGCCACCAGTATAAATGATCTTATCATCTTAATCTTCTTTTTTTATTAATGTGCTAAAATATTTTATTGATAATTCTTTTAAATAACGTTCTTGATCATGTTCTCCTTTCTTAGCAATCGTCTTTATTTGTTTCCAATGTGGCCAACCCTCATCATCCAATCCCTCAAATTCATAAATTCCATCATGACTCATCAATCGACAAACAGCAATATGCAATAGATCTTGTTTCTCCTCTTTGGAGAACTCACTTCTCAACTGACCTAACTCTTGTATCCCTATCAAAAAAAGAACCGTATTTAGGTCTGGCAAAACACTTCCTTTCAATGTATCTTTTACAAAATGTCTTACTTTCAACCATTCAAAATCCAACTCCCAATTCTCCATCATTAATTATTAAAGTTCTGAAAACTTAGCAGAAACCTTTTTCGCTTTATTTGCAGGAATAAGGCCTGCAAGTCCTCCAATAAACAAGACCGTAACACTAACCATCAAAATATCACTCAGCCTCAAACTCGCGGGATAAGCAGGTTGGACAAAACCCTGAGATAGTGAAATCAAACCATGAGGCAGTCCCTTATGCACAAAGTAAAGGCTTATTGCTAAAAAAAGACCAATCACTAAGCCGATACCACTCATAAGAATTCCTTCCAAAAGAAAAATACGCCAAATCATTCCATCAGTTGCCCCCATCGCCTTTAATACTGCAATATCTTTTTGTTTTGCAAGAACCACCATTAATAAAGCCCCTACCATATTAAAAGCTACCAGTACAAGAGTAAGACTTAACAATGCAAATCCAAGTAACTTCTCAATATTCATAATACGCAAATAAGCAGCTTGCTGCTCAAATCGATTTTTTATCAAAAACTTTTCCCCAGTAAGCTGCTCTACCGATCCTTTCACATCTAAAAATTCAGTGCCGGGTCTAAGGCTGATCTCATATGCACTGAGTTTATTCTTTTTACTCATCAGAGATTGAGCATAAGACAAAGATGAAAGCATATATCGATTATCATACTCCTCTTGTACCGCAAACTTTCCCGCTGGAAACGCACGCTTAGTCTTGTATGGCCTGCTCATGATAGAGCCTTTATTATTTCGAGGTGTATAAACATTCATACGACTACTCAACTTATTATCCACATAGACATCTAGCTTATAGCCCAAGCCATATCCAAGCACCAAATAATCCAAGCCATCTTTCTCAAAAAAATACTCCCCAGATCGGATCATCGTATCTATCCCGCTCACGAGATTATAATTCTCACTCACTCCTTTTAAAACCCCAATATCTTGGCTATCATCATACTCAAAAATCGAAATAAACTCTACACTCTGAGCCACCTCATCTACGCCATCCACAGCACTTAAAGCAGCGAGAAGCTCTGGGTCTTCATCAAAAAACTTTCCACTTGCTGCCTCAATTCGAATATCTGGATTAAAATTACTGTACAAACTCTTCAGCAGATCCTCAAAACCATTGAATACTGACATAATCAAGATCAAGGCTGCAGTTCCAACTGTCATTCCAAGAATAGAAATCCCCGTAATCAAGTGAATGGCATTTGTATATTTTCTTGAAAACAAATACCTACGAGCAATTTTTAATGTTAAGCTCATGCTTATATTTTTTCTACTAAAGCCTGATACACGGCTTCCTGTATCCGAGGTCTATAATTTAACCTTCCTAATTTATTATTCTTCATACTAGGATACGTTCTATTCGACAAAAATATATAAATCAAATTCTCTTTAGGATCTGCCCAACATGCAATCCCTGTGAAGCCTAGATGTCCGAATGTATAAGTCGAAGCAGATGCTGCCATGTTTAATGTTATAGAATCATCCAATTGTTTCATGTCAAAACCTAAACCTCTGCGACTACAGGTCGAACACCTTTGCGTAAAAGTACGAATTGTATTTGCACTTAAATACTGCTTCCCATTATATCTTCCTCCATTCAATAGCATTTGCATAATCACCGAAAGATCAGATGCTGCACCAAACAAACCTGCATGACCAGAAACACCACCAAGCATAGATGCACCCATATCATGCACATAACCCTGGACAACCTGCTGTCTGAAATAGTTATCGCGTTCCGTAGGAGGAATCTCGCTCTTTTCAAACTTCTCCAAAGGATTAAATCCTAGTCGATCCAATCCTAAAGGACCATAAAACCGTTCATGAACAAAAGCATCTATTCTTTTTCCTGTTTTTTCCTTTACCAAAGCAGCAAGCAGATAAAACCCTAAATCACTATATACATAACCCTGCTCTGGTTTAATTTCAGACTCAACAATCTTCACCCAAACAGAATCCACATAAGACGCTTTCATAAAGAGCTTACTGGCTACTTCTATAGAAAAATCTGCATTTGGCCGTTTGTTGTATAATGAATCAATCGGTCTCTTTCTACTATCTACCGTCTCAAGATAAAATGGTATCCACGCCTTAAGCCCTGATCTATGCCTTAAAACATCCGCAATAAGCAATTGAGATTTATTGCTGCCTTCTAAAAAAGGAAGATGCTGTCCTAGGCTATCCTGTAGATCAATAAGCCCATCCTGCTCCAAAGCCATCAAGGACAAAGTCGTAGCAGCTACTTTCGTAACCGAAGCTAAATCAAAAACAGAAGATGCCTCTGTTTCATTTTTTCGCTTGTAGGTATGATGACCG
>Ga0206130_10004729_pt1 | contig 16586 bp, 15 predicted proteins | sample Helgoland_Spring_9_FD_148637 | JGI IMG/M metagenome (GOLD analysis project Ga0206130, IMG submission 148637) | Pelagic subsurface seawater microbial communities from Kabeltonne, Helgoland, North Sea - Helgoland_Spring_Bloom_20160512_1 | ecosystem: Environmental > Aquatic > Marine > Epipelagic ... | reverse complement strand
AATTTGATCACACATTTTACAAGAAGATCTGTGACCATCCTTACTACACTTCCGTCTACCAAACCCGTCCAACGGCTTCTCAATACCACACTTAGTACACACCTTCATGTTTAATATGCAAATACCTAATATTTATAGTTCATAATACATGGTTATTTCTGGTTCTGGTATCAAAATCATTCCTTCTCTGTGGGCTTTTAGTTCTTCAGGATCTATTTTTTCCTCTTCCTTTTCTTCAACGATAGCAACTGCCGCGAGTTCGATGTTTCGGTACTGATTATCACGCAATCGTTTCATCGCTACTTTGTATATGTAGAATGATATTGTTTGTAGAATAGCAAATACAGTAAAAAGTCCAATGTATTCGATCATATATTAAAAAAAAAATAGTTTATATATTAGAATGTACGAGAATTATTTTTAGAATCTCTTTCTGCCTTTCTCTTCTGATCTTTTGCTTTGTTCGCCTTCTTACGCTCCCATTGATCTTTCTTCTTCTCCATCTGACGTTGGACAACCTGTTCTTTAGTTAATTGTTGAGTTGGCATTTTTTATTTAGTTAAGACGATATACTTATACCCGCCCAAAACTGGTGCAACGTTCTTTGTTTTGGATCTTCTTTCTTTCTCCTTTTCTTTGGGCGCTGTACAGCTCCATGACGCACTAGATTGTGTACAACAGCCTTCAACTCCGGCGGTATACTTTGTGTATGTGCGTTCCATAATGCCCATGATCTGTAGATTCCATATGGACGACGTATGTAATACCCACGGCACAATGCTTGAATTTTCACTGCACATTGCTTGTGCTTTTTCAGTGATAGCATGGCACGTTTTTTACGCCATGATGCTTGAATAGCAACAGCAGACTTCACACGCAATCGATCGTTTGCTTTTTTACGTACAATGTACCCACGAAACAAAGATTGAAGTGGAACAAATGAGGTTTTGCGAGATTCATAGAACTTCTCTTTTTTATGAAACAATGCATCGCCACTGTAGGTGACAAAATCAAAGTCCTCCCAGTAATAACGACGGTGTTGCCACTCATCAGATTTGCGTATGTATAATCCTCCATTGGAACGCCAATCCTGAATGTATTTACTTTTTAACTTCCTCTTACTAAATGCGTAATCTACACACTGTACAAATGTTTCAACAGGATCGTATTTGATTAACCCAGGATACATTTCAAAGAGTGGGTTGATTTTTTCTTTCCATATATCTTTAATATGCATTCTGATATTACTGAGGTCAAAGTAGTTGTCGTATCGAGCAACTGGGAGGAAGAAACTATCTTTTGTATGCAATTTAGGAATGTTCTGCTCCTTCGTAAGCTTTATCCCTTCTTTCTTCAACGCAGCGGTAAATATACGTTTGAAATGTATGCATGCTTTCTTCATGTAAGTGATATTAATCTCATCGTCCCAACCATCACCATTGCGACAATGCGTGCACAATGTAAAACTGTATACATCGCCTATGTAGAAATGTCTGTATGATTTTCTAGAGCACTCTTTACAAGGCTTCGTTCTTTTTGTTTGTTCTTCGTCATCTGACATGTTTGTTGTTTTGTTGTTTCGTGTTTCTTATCTCTTGTTTTTTCTTTCTTTGTATCGTTCTGTTGAATATCTATCTTTGTTTCTATGTGTGTATGTGTTTGTATCTATTTCTATTGCATATATATGTATTACCTACGTGTTAAGTCTCGAGCGTGTTGAATTTTCCAGTTCTAGCAAACTTACTTAAAGGAACTTTTTAGATAAGATAGAGTTAGTGGCTAGGGTTTAGAAAAAGAGAATTTTGCAGTCATTTTCTGTATTTAGAGCATATGGATCAGATGGCTAAAAATATGGCAATATTGCTCACAAAATGAACAACTGCTGCTAAAAATATGCACATTTTTTCGCGAAAATACTGTACCTTTCACTAAAATAGTAAGTAACAGTAAGTTTTATTCATTAAAAACAATATATTAAAACAAGTATATATAAAGATATACAACGCAACGATATCTACAAGAATCTCGTGATTTACGGAAAGCAAAGCTTAGAAAAGCTGGAAAGTAGTTAATTTTTCCAAAAATACAACTCTCAAAGAAGTAAATTAAAAAAAAAGTAAATGAAAAAAGAGTCAAGTATAGAAAATACAATGAACGAACCTACAATTAGTAAAGTTACTATGGCTACACTTGCTACGGCGATACAAGAAACGATACAAATTGAATATGGAAAAGCATATGAAAATCATAGACAAAATTCTATCGAAGACAGGAGAGCTAGAAAAATTAAAGAATCTGCTGAACGTAAAAAAAACAATGAGGAATTGAAGCAATTGCTGTTGGGAGAATTGAAACAAGACCGTGATAAATACACGGCAAACGCGAAAAAAGAATTGGCCGATATAATGATACAAGCAATTAACGCTATGACTACTCCGATTACGAAAAAGTTAGAGCGTTTAGAAGCTAAAATCGACAACATGCAAATTCACAGCTACATTGAGTTGTTGAATCAAAATATTGATTTACAGTTGCAAAAAGTGTTTGCTTTTCAACAGCAACAAAATACCTTTGCTGTCACGATACATGCTAGAATGCATAAGATGCAAACTGATATAGACAGTATTGTTGCAGCTGTTGATGAATTTATCACCAATTATAGCTCCGATGATGAAGATATGACAAATGAAACGTCACCAGGGTCGGTATCTGAATTCCCAGCGCATCCATCTGTTTTCCAACATTATTAGAAAGTAGAAATATCATTTTTTCCTGTATATAATTTTTGTAGAAGTTTTTGAATTGTTTATTATTTAATTTTTGTTTAATGCGTTTAGTTAGAATTGGATTTTTTTAGATTATTTATTTAGTTGTGTAAAAAAAGTTTGTAAAGTACAGTATTTATATTTCATTTTTATTTATAAATGGTCAGACCACGACGTGTTAGTTCCGATGGACTTCGTTTATTCAACATGGCGTTAACTCATCCTCCTCCTAAATCTAAAATAAAAAAGCTTTTATTTTGCTTTTTCCATTCGGAATACGACGATAGATTAGAGGAGATGGTTCAGCAATGTAAAGTGGCAACTAAACAATTACTCGCATACACTCATCACAAAGACATAAATATTAATAAATTGATAAACAATTCCATGTACAATCTTATTCATTCAACAATAATGGATGAAGGCACACTCCTTCGTAAGCACTCTATTTTACGCAATTATCGCTATTTTTTCGATGTTATTGAAAAATGTAGTCAGAACAACGATCATCACCACGCCATCGTTATTTTAGCAGCCATGAGTCACCACGCCTTAGGTCAATTTCGATTTAAAAAACGAAAAAAAGATGTTGAGATGTTGAAAACTTTTGAGGAAAAATATGGTACCTTTCGTAACTGTTATAAGCATCATTTGAAAGAAGCAATGGGTTCTAACGATTATCAAAACTATTTACCATGCTTGATGGTGTTGAACATGCATTACACTAGACATAAAGCAATGAGTACTATAGGGAGGTGCAAATTAGCGTACGAACCTGGTCACATCAAGTCACAAATTGGTATGCACGCTATGCATTATTACTATCCGGGCGAAAAACTAAGTTTATTTGAAGAGCCTGAGATTACCTCCAACACGGATCTCATATTACTAGCCCAAAGTGCTAAAAAGTAATATATATCTACAGCTGTACATATAAAAAATATGTCTAAAGTACCTAGACTCCTTCAAAATTTACATATTTCGGCAGCATCTATTCATTTAGTATCTTGTATTTTAGCTATCGTCGTTCACACCGACACAATTACTGGGAAAATAACATTACCGCACCATACATACATGGCAGATCCAACCGCTACAGAGAAACACTTAATTGTTAACGAAACCACTACACACGAGCCTATACTGTATACAAATCCGATGGTTTGGATTGCTGCAAATGAGGGATTTACTTTTTTTTCACATATATTGGCATTATTCTTGATGCCCAGAGCAAACAATTTAAATGACTTTGAGAGGACTAGACGCACCCTTGAATACTCGTTCACTGCTGGTATACTCCAGGTAGCACTTGTATTAGGAGTTGGAAGTGTTGCAATATATGACGTATTGATGTTGTTGCTGATCAATGTTGCGGTGCAGTTACTAGGTTGGTTATGGGACAAAACAAATGACGATTTTATTAAACCATACCTTTTAGGTATTGCGTTTGGTTTACTATCAGTAGAGATAATTTACGTAATAGGCCAGTCGTTGAATTTGAATGGCATAGAACCTGGTGGATATATTGTTATGGGTATTTTTTATGCCATATTTTATCTAATGTTTGGATTAGTAAAATGTTTTAAGTCGTGGAGAAATCACGAAAACGAATTATACATACTAATGTCGGTATCATCGAAGGTAGCTTTGTCCTGGATTTTGATTGGGAATACTTATCAAGGTCTAAGAGAATTAAAGGTAGATTCGGCACCGTTGGACCATACAGATTTAGACTGGGGAGTAGTACAATACATTATCACATTTGTATGCGGTCTTATATTGCTTATTGGCATACCAATCATTGTCAACTTACCAGTAAATGATTATATGACGGCTATGGATATGGAGGATAACGAAGATATGGAGTTGCTAAGGAAAAAACGAAAAAATTTTGATAGTATTAATTTTTAAATATACTGTTGCTGACGAGCTTTTTATTTTTTAAAACCTCTAATTCACTCTTTGGTGGAACTGGTGCCTTTCTTCTAGGTCTTTTGGGTTGCACTGGTAAGAGTGCCTCCTTCAATGGCTTGAAATTCTTTCTTTTTCTACGATGTTCATATTCTACCGGTAGCATGTTTACTCTAAGTTTTGCAATACTAGAAATGTGCTTCACTTTATCTGGTTCCTTCAATGCGGTCATCAAATCTACCTTCATGGTCGGAATTTCGTTCTTCTTTATTATTAAATCAGCCTTCAACGTCGGTATCTCATTTTTCCTTTTACCTCTCTTCTTATAAATTAAAACAGGTGAATTTTTTATTTGTATATTGATCTTTTCCATGAGTGTTGCATTCTTTTCCATGCTCTCTACCAACTTCTGTTTCTTCGGATTTTTCTTTTTTAAGTAATTGTGAAGTTTAGCCATTCTCCATGCGTTGATTCTTAATTGATTTTTCAAGTCTTGTTCTTCCAGTATATTTTCTATTATAGGGTCTAGCGGTTCGTCCGTAGTAGGAAGAATAGTAGACTCCCTTCTCTCTTTTTTAGTTCTACGCTTTTTGTAGATATACATAATAGCGACTAAAACTATCACTAGAATACAAACAACTACGATACCAATTTGCGGACCTACAGCTGAACCCTTCGAGTTTGACTGGCCAGAATTTCTTAAATTTTGACTAATATTTCGATTTCGAGAAGTTGTTGTTAACATAGAAATAGCAGCGAGTGTAGTTTTACTTTTTGTCGTTGTGATAGGGTAAGAATTTGTAGCTTTTAAGTATGTTGTCGTACTTTTTTGAGAAGCACTTGAAGTTTTTAACAAAACTGTCGTAGTCTCTGTCATAGCCTCTGACTTACTTGTCGTAGTTGGCATAGACGTAGTAGCTTTCAAGTATGTTGTCGTAATAATTTTTGTAGTGGTAGGCTTCATTGTCGTAGTCTCTGGCGTGCTTGTTGTAGTTGGTGTAGACGTACTAATTATTTCTGTAGTGGTAGGCTTCGTTGTCGTAGTCTCTAACGTGCTTGTTGTAGTTGGTGAAGACGTGGTAGCTTTTAAGTATGTTGTGGGACTATAAGTAGTTGTGGTAGCATTTACAAATGTATCGATTTGTTCTTCAAATGTTGTGGTACTTGTTGATGTTGTTGTCGTTCCGTCATTTGCTAACGTATTATTTACAGATTTAGTTGCACTACTTAAAGGAGTAGTAGTATATACAAATGTTGGACTTGTTGTTAGATTTTCTGATTGGCTGTGTGTTGTCGTATGGCTCAATGTATGTGTTGTCGTTTGTGCTGTCTCAGTGGTTGTTGATAGATTCAAAAGATGGTTTAATTGTGTCGTTTGTGAAGCTTGTGTTGATGTTGGAGGTAGATATGTCGTTGTTGATGGATCTAGACTTGATGTTGTTGTTGCTGTTGATTGTTGTGTTGACGTTTGCATTGGTGAAACTGTTGATGTTGAAAAAATCATGCTTTTTGTTGTGCTTACCACTGGTGATTCTGATGTCGTACCGGTGGTTTCGACATTTGTTGTGGTCTGTAGCAGCGGCGAACTACAAATATATAACGTCGGATCTATAAAATCACATGTAATGTTATAATTACATTTGTATAAATAATGATCGACCGTGTGCCATAAAAGCTCACATGACATTTTATAATTTTATATCTTCTTATATACTCGATGTCTGGGTATATATATCAGTGTATTTATCGTATAGAATGGATCATGAGTTGGTCCCCTACATAAAAATTGGTAACGGAACCGCAAATTTCTATACAAACTTGTGTAGGGCATATTTAAAAAATCACGATCAAATACGTGTAATAGGTGGTGGTTACAAAATTAACACAGCACTTGTGATTTACAAAACATTAAAGAAAGAGGTTTTTGTGCATGATATTCAACATCTCTGTGTTCATTACTATCGAATGCACTCCATGTGTACTTTTCTAGTGTCGAAGAACAAACCTTCTGCTATATTTACAGTAATGGAAAGTAATGAAAATGAAATAACTATTGCTACCACAGACACAGTATCATTTATTACACAAATATGTAAAGATATGCTTAAAAATACACTACAGATACATTTGACAGCTGTTGGACAATCTTGTGTAAAAGCTTTTTTTGTAGCTTCACAGTTGGCTTTGTTGGGCTATTTTTCTTACGTTTATCCCTTAGAAGCATCTAACAACAATAATCTTTGTGTTAAAATAAAAGTATATAAAGCTTTTTAATATTATCATATGAAATATAATTTTAAAGAGTATGATGAGTGGAGAAATTCGTTGAAGTGTGATATTTGCAATGAACCACATTATAGAATGGGTATGTGTAAGAGCTGCTACCGTCGCCATCGTGAAAATTCATTTCATTGCACCCACTCAGGATGCCTAAATCCGGTATTCGGCGCCACGCTGTGTCAGCGCCATTATAGAAGTTATAGACAACGGTGTTTGATATGTTCTTCAAGGTATGTATACTATCGCCATTTATGTCGTACCCATTATAGACAGGCAACTGATTCGGGTAATTTCCCAGTAGAACCAGTTTGTAAACAAGCGAATTGTACAAAAAAATCTTACGTGGATAACTTATGTCTCAAGCATTTTAAAGAGAAGTACAAAAGCAACTGTAGCGTGGCACAGTGTGACAAGAAAACCCACCGTCGTGGTTTGTGCTGTGCACATTATTTTCAGGAAAGAAGGAAAAAAGAAAAGGAATATATAAAGAACAAGTCTTCTTAAAAATGCCTCGCCACGGGTTTCGCTTACGTGGTAATTTTGTTTTGAAGGAGTTTTCAAAGAGGACTTCCTTTATAAGAGAACAGACAGCTCTACAAACACTCCAACCTCACCCTTTTATAACCGAGCTTAAAGAATCATACAAAACGGAGGCTTGTGGCAGATTCGTGGGAGTTTTAACACTTAAATATTATAAGGGTTGTGACTTACATTCCTGGATAGATAATTACACACGCGGTTCCCCAATTCGTTTTGTTCGTTACGTGTTTAAAAAAATATTACTCGCGTACGATTATGCTAGTAAATATTCCATTTACCACAGGGATATCAAACCTGAAAATATTATGATAGATGAGTTTGGTATGGTAAAATTAATAGATTGGGAATTGTGCAGCTTCAACAGTTTTAGTAGCAGACGTGTAGGAACACGAGAATATATGGCAGAGGAGGTGGACAGAGGTGAACTTTACGAATGTGTTAAATCTGACACGTGGTCGTTGGGCGTAGTTATGTATTGTTTAGCAACTGGAAAAAGACCATACCAGCAATTTATAGATTCTGATAATGACGATGAATGGATTGAAGCAATATATAATAAAGAATGGAGACTTTTTTGGAAAAGTAATGAAAAGCGTAGATCATTTCCTTACCTTCCAAAAGAATTTAAATATTGCATACAAACTATGTTGCAGAAAGAACCAGACGATAGAGCTAGCCTAGAGAATATTATGATGGCTTCATTCTTTATAGGTGATGAAATGGAAGCACATGAGGTGGTAGATATGTTAGAACTCTGTGTAATTTCAAATCCATTATTTTAAATAACATTGACGACAAAGAGCAATGTATTTGTCAGTCGATCCAACGTCTATTTGATCACCCACTTGACATACTTTTTTTGTAAATATTCCCAACGTCCCATCTCCACATTCAGTACATAGTGATTTTAAATGTATAATGTCGTCAGCGTAATAAAATAAATCTGACATAGCACCAAATTTTTTTCTTTGATAATCTGATATCAATCCAGCCACAATAACTGTTTTACCATATTCTTCACAAAACTTTAACACATACTTTTTTAAATCTCCGAAAAATTGACCTTCATCGATGGCTATCACGTCTATATCCGCATCTATTCGCATACTACTATCAACTTCTTCCAACGTCATACTTTTTACACAATTATAACAATATTCATCATGGCTCACAATTGAGTCTTTACCACTATATCGACTGTCCAACTTACTGTTAATGACCAATACGCGCTTTCCAATTGATTGACAACGAGTGATACGACGAATTAATTCAGTTGTTTTACCAGAGTACATACTTCCAAAAATTAAAGTGACACTCATCTTTTAGTAAATTATTTGATTATATATATTCAAGTTACTCTCGTCATCATGTCGGATATATTACGAGCATATTTTTTTCATATACATGGTATTCGCAACATTCGATATGCAGCACCTGAATTTTTAAAATCGGTGAACAATCGCTACCAATTACTAACTCCTCAAGAAAAGTATACCTTGAAGCAATCGTATGAAAAGAACAAAAGTAAAGTATTTAAATTCTTAGAGATATGGTAAATGGAATGGCTATTGTTCTGGATATTTGTCCTAATTATTATGGGACTGGCCTTAGCATGCTGTTGTGTAAAAAGTGTGAGAAGAGCATGCTGTTGGCATGGTTGTAACGTCGAATGTTGTAAGAGATTAAATGTAATGACCGACGATCTGACTTACCCACCAATAATGCAGTTGAAAGCAGATATCAAAATGGAGAAAGATAAGGGGAGAAGGAAAGCACTAAAGAAAGAATTATCTGCTGCAAAAAAGAAACAAAAAAGAAAAGGTTCCACTTACCCAAATATTTTTAAAACGGTAAAAGAAATACGTAAAGAACAAGACTCAAAGACGCTAAACAAAAAAAGTGACAGTGAATCGAAGACAGACATAGATAGGGTAGAGATGCAAAATATAATTAAACTTCAATCACAGTCATCCAACGTTTTAGAAGAAGATGGTTCAAACGTTAAGTTCAACAAAAATTTAGAGTTAAAACAAGACGAGAATGGACAATTTTACCTAGAGAAAAAATGGAACATCGAAAAAGATACACAAGTAGGAACTTGTATGAAAGTGATATACAATTCCTGGCTTTTTTCTCCAACAACCTTCTTCTTATGGGAGATAGGAATCGTTATGCTGTTCTCATTCTTTCTTGATATATCTCTAACTTCCTCTGTACGGACAGCGTTGGATACATACATTGTGGCATTTGTTGGTATTTTCAGTGTATTACTTTCTCTTATATTCGCCAATGGCGTGGAAAAAAATAAAGAAAATAAACGTTTGTTTCAAGCGTTATGTGGGGATATCAAAGCAATGGCTATGTATTTAGGCGCGCTGACCAACAACAAGGATAAATATGTAACTACTGATAAAGATCCTAACGATGAAAATAAAGGTTTCGCAACAATTCGAACTAGAGATACATATGAAGTAGAGGTTGAAAAGATACGCTTACTATTAGCCGTGTTAGCACCTGTCGCGAAACATGTGTTGCGAAATGCACCTTCACCCAACAATCCAAATTATAAAAAGTTAGATGATAAATTTAGAATAAGAATTGAAATACCGGACGAAACAACATGTGGTGGGATGATTCAACAGATGTTAATTAGATGGGGTTTAGTAGAACCAGAATCAAATCAAGATGATAGTCAGTCATGGGCCAATTTAAACAAAAACAGTGACGTAAATCAAATCAAAGTGTATCTTTTCGAAAAAATTAAAAAAGTGTCTGAAGACAGTGGCATGGATCTATTTGAGGTAGTAATGTACTGTTTATTAGACGCGATCAACGAGTTGAATGAACTCCCTTATAAATATTTAGGTGATGCTAGATACAGTAAGGAAAGGGACCTAATTACAAAATGGCAACATATATATGGTAGCTGGGGAACAATGGCGTCCATAACTACTTACAGACAACCAACTCTGGTGCATCTCACGATTTTTATCTGTCTAAGTTTATATACAGTGGCAACAACCGTCTTGAATAGGAATCTAGCATATGTTAACTTCACGGTTGGAGACGGTGGTGATCCATACAGCTATTATTCAGATTGGACAGGTTCTGTAGAGGTACTGGGAGATATAGATGTAGTGGGTACTATAGATTGGTGGTACTTCCGTTACTATGTCATTGTGAAATCCATTTTTCAAATCCTTCCATTTACCTGGCTTTACTTTTTATCAAACCACATAGGAAAACCATTTAAGAAAAATATGCCAGATGCTGAAGTTATTAGCAAAGACGCGAGTGACACACAATATCAAGTATCCAACCTGATGGCCAACAGAGCATGTATAGATGCATGGGATATGGTACAAGACTATTCGAAGGAGTTATCAACACTGGACAGAGATACCTATAAATATACCACTGGAACACTGTACCCTTTTAGACAGCAGGAAGAAGTTAAAAAGAATAATATTAAGAAAATACGAGATTCCTTCGATAAAAAGAGACAAGAGAGTAGACGAAATAGAAAGACCAAAAGAAGATCACTAACTCCTGCACAGCTAGAAGCAGCGAGTAAAGCAACCCTTGAAGAAGGATCTAAAGATAAAGGTGGTGATGATAATGAAGTAAGAAAACGATTGCCAACAACATCAGAGACAAATACAAACACGAACAATGTGCGGAAAATACGCTTTAAAAACGTTAATTTTTAATTTTAAAATTCAAAGAAACAATCGTCCAATGCAGCATTCGTAGATGCATTTCTCTCTGCTTGTCTTTTTGTTTCTTTCTCCTCTTTTTCTTTAAGAATTTCTTCTTTGGTGCGAGGTTTTGGCATGCAGACAATGATTAAATCACGTCCCAGTTCAGCAGTTGAACCATACCTCCAGTCATTACTGCTGTTGTCTTTAAAACAGTAGGGCTTTGGATAGTATTGTGGAATAACCAATGCACCAATTGGGATTTCAGCTGGGAAGAATTGGACATAGTGACCTTCTCCATTCTTTTTCCAATAGCGCACTGGTTGTGGATCGCCACGGTACGATTGGATATTGCGTTTCAACTCAATGTTACCATCTTTAGTGGTAAAGTGAGCATCATTGTCAAAGCCTTTTTTAATCCAGTCTTTGGACTTCATTTCTCCCAACGCATCGTCCCAAATTCCAGAAGATACTGCTTCTTGTATCATATCTGTCAACAAGGTTTTTACGGACGCAACGAACTTAGGTTGTGATTCCTTGAGTTTTGCTTTCAGCGTGTCTGGGGCACGATCAGGAACACCAGCAGAAAGAAGTAATTCATACTTCGCCTTCTTTGGGTTCTTCTCTGTCCAGCTTTTACCAGTTTTACGATTGGTACGTTCAACACCTAAGTTGCCATCTTCAAGCATGCAACTGTCCACGACCAACATGGGTTCACCGGTGATGACACGATTCTTTCGATCGTATTCCTGGTGTACGTAGCGGACATATCCACTGCCGTCGCGTTTCTCAGCAATGATAACCTTTCCATCCTCAGGTTTATCCCAGTGATATTGGTCATCCAACGTTTCATTTGCTTTCAGGTTGTTGACCGAAGTTTTCATGGCTTTGGCTACATGTTTTACCATTGGAATAGACTTCATGTTTGCCTTCGCCTCCTTCGCTTCTTCTCGAAGACGTTTTTTTGTTTCCGGACGGACCGACATGTTGGCTAGTGATTGTTTCACTGCAATCTTTTTTGCTGCAAAGTTGCTCATTTTGTTTGTAGTTTCGAATCTTATATAGTAAGTTTTTAAGTAGTTTTTGCTTTTTATACTTTATCATTTGTTTCTTCACAGTCTTTGTGATCGTTTTGTTGAATGTGTTTGTGTTTTATATGTGGGTATTAGGTGTGAATCTATGTTATATTTTTTTATTATAAAACTTTTTGATGTTCTTCATCTTTCAAGTAAGTTTAGATAGGATTTTTTTATATTCTAATTTTATACTGCTTACCGTCTTTCAAGTAAGTTTTTTTTCATTTTCCGGAGAGAGGTAAAGTTCATTTTCCATTTTGATCATAGCTTTAGCATTATTTCCCATTAGAGCTACGGGCAAAGACGAAAACCGCTATATTATTTTCTGGAAAAAGTAAAAAAAAGTTACTTAAAATACGATAACATTTTGTAGTTCTTCTTTATTATTTTATACAATACTACAGTACTATAAAAATAAACAGTCTGATTTATATAATTCACACACACACACACACACATACGTTTGGAACAATTCAACAAAACGTTTTTATTTAAAACAAAGACAAAACGAAAGATGAACAACACGAATGAACCCAGAAACATGAACAAATCAATGAACATGAATGAATTAGAAGATGCATTTGGAAACAATATTGTTTCCGCATACACAGAGGCAAATACACCATCTGCATATTTGACGGACAACTTTGATTCATTTACCCGCTCGCAATTGCCAGAACTATTAAGCTCGGTGAAAGATTTAGAGTGTGTGCATTTTACACCTGATGGGGGCGAGAGAAGGTTGAATATAGCAATCGATCATCATCAGTTGTTTCAGCCGATGGTAGTGGAAGCCGATTCCACCTCCCGACCAATTCTACCTTGCGAATGTAGGCTTCGAAATATCACATACAGTGGACCACTATATGTCAATTTAAAAATCGACGTGGACTGGAGTGGTAAAAAAAGATCAACAACTATCAACGATGTTTATTTGGGCCGCCTTCCCATTATGATTTACTCCTCTTTATGTCATGTACGTGATCCTTCAACACGTGCAAAATTCAAAGAATGTGAACATGATCCAGGAGGTTATTTCATTATTAGTGGTAGAGAAAAATGTTTGGTCACGCAAACAGGAGGATTGGTCAATAGAACGATGCGGTACAAGACCAAAAAAAGTTGTGCTGTAACATGCACTTCAAAAAAAAATCATCGTATGTTCACGACTACGGTGAAGTGGGACTCCAATAAAAAACCCGTTGGAATAACCTTTCCTCGTCTACAAGAAGAAGTACCTGTAATGACAGTATTGATGGCAATGGGTTTATCAGCGGACGATATCAAGTCTGTATTTACTCTGAATGAATTGAATTTACTCCACAGTAGTTTCACTGCACTGCCTGCTGATGCAGATGAAGCGAAGCAACGAATAACTATTCGTGAAGTGTACAACTTAGAAGCTTCTTCAGAACAAGGAATACATGATGCGTTTCAACATATGTTAATACCACACATTAACCTGAACGAAACAAACAATAAGTACAACGATAAGGCATGCTTTCTTATTAAAATGATAAAAGAGTTAATTCAAGTGTCTACTGGAAAGTTAAAACCAACTGATCGAGACAGTCTTATTAATCAAAGAATGCATTCATCGTATACGCTTTTATCTACACTGTTCTTACAGCTATTAATCACATGGTCTGAAAGCATCAAAAAAGAGTTGAATAAGCTAATTGGGAAATACAAGAAGCCAATTACAGATGCGAAAATTCGTCAGGTAGTCAGCAATAACAATACTATCACAGATGGATTCTGTTATGCGTTAGCAACTGGTACATTTAACACAAAGAGTGTGAACAAGAAACAATTAAAAGGTGTTTCCCAACAGCTAGCAAGAAAGAGCCACATGGATACTGTTTCACAGCTTCGACGCGTCTCATCTAGCATCGATGCGGAGATGAACAAGAATCCTGTACCTAGATTTTTACACGGAACACACTTTGGACGCCTTTGTCCCGCAGAGACTCCTGAAGGTAAGAGTGTAGGGATTGAGAAAACGATGGCAACTACCTGTTACATTTCATTGCATACCGATCCCACACCTATTCATGATGTGTTGAAACAATTTCTCATGCCTTTGTCTATTAAAACGATAGAGAAAGGAGCAGATGTTTACATTAATGGTAAATTAATTGGAACAACACTTAAGAAGGAGGAAGTGTTACACACGGTACGATGTGGAAGAAGAAGTGGTCAATTCGAAAAAGATATTAGCGTTAGCTACAACAACAATATCATTCACATATCCACAACTAGTGGTAGATTATGTAGACCACTAATGATTGTTACAGAAGGTGTATTACGGTACAAGGGGGAGGAAATGAACTGGAATCGATTACTGAATAGAGGTTATGTTGAATATCTGGATGCCGAAGAGGAGTCTACTTGCTATGTAGCATTCTTTCCAAAAGACATCACTCCACGATCAGAACACACGCATTGTGAAATAAAAAATGCATTGATGAATGGAATTAATGCTGCTTCGATACCATTCAGTAACAAAAACCCTGCTCCGAGAAATTGCTTTCAATCTGCTATGATGAAACAAGCTCAAGGCGTATATGCGTTGAATTACCAACATCGACACGATACCACAAGTAACATCATGTACTACCAACAAAAACCGTTGTGTGAAACTTTTTTGAGTAGAAAATTAAATGTGCACGGGAATCCACATGGACTAAATGCTATTGTTGCAATCATGCCTTTTTACGGTTACGGACAAGAAGATAGTATAATTGTAAAAGAGTCATTCATACAGCGTGGCGGGTTCAGAGCTGATCATTACACTACAGTTGAATCAGTAGCTGCCAGCAATACGAAAGAAAAAGCAACATTTTGCAGACCTACGAAAACGAGGAAGGTTGGGAAATACGACAAGCTGGACGAGGATGGAATTATTAATCCAGGGTACAAAATTGGAGACAAAGATTGTTTGATTGGGAAAAAATTTGTACGTCACCAATTCAAAAACAGTTCACAAAATTTATTTGAAGAAGATCAAAGTATCTTGTCGGATAAAAATGGATATGTTGAAAAAGCCACAGTGTTTCAAACCGAAAAGGGGAAGCGCGCGACTAAAATTAAGATACGCACACGCCAGATACCCACGGTTGGTGATAAATTTTCAAGTCGGCATGGCCAGAAAGGCACTATTGGGATGATTTTTCCAGAAGTTGATATGCCCTTCAACATGTTCACTGGTATGACACCGGATATAATTGTCAATCCATGCGCAATTCCTAGCCGTATGACGATTGCGCATCTCATGGAAACACTAACAGGCAAAGCAATAGCTTTATCTGGTACATCTATTGATGCTTCTCCATTTAATGGTGTAAAAATTGACGACATCAGCGACATCATAAAACAATATGGATTTCAAGGTAAAGGGAATGAATGCTTAGTATCTGGACCCAGTGGGAAAATGATGAGCTGTCCAATATTCATGGGACCAATATTTTACCAACGGTTGAAACACATGGTGGATTACAAGTGGTACGCACGTCGCCAGGGCAAAAAGAATGCGCTCACGAAACAACCAAATCAAGGTAGAGCTGGCGGGGGCGGTTTGAGGTACGGTGAAATGGAAAAGGATACTACCTTTACGCATGGTTGTCCTCGATTAGCTCAAGACAGAATGTTACACAATTCAGATTATCATCAAATATATGTATGTGTAAAATGCCAACAACCGGCGTTGAAAGAGGGATGTAAGACATGCGGGTGTGAGACAAAGGAAGTAGAAATACCATACGCTGGTAATCTACTATTGCAGGAGTTAAAAGCAATGTGTATCAATAGTAAATTACACACTTAATAGTATATTTTATTTTTATTACTTAGTCAAACGCGTCCGCTGGAACATCATCTTCGGAGTTATCTGAATCTTCAACTTCATCATCGTCTTCTTCATCTTCAGAGCTTTCTTCATCAGAGCTTTCTTCTTCCCCGCTGGATGAACTGGATTCTTCGTCATCAGATTCTTCTTCTTCTCCAGAAACAAGGTTAATTGCTGTGGTATCTGCTGTGGTCTCCATACCGCTTTGCCCGGGCATAAATTTGGCAACTTTTTTGCGATTACGTATAGATCTTTTGGTAGGCGAAGGCAGTGTAGAATTGGATCCTAACGTTGATTTATTTGCTTTCAACTTCCTTTTCTTAGCTTTTAACCCTTCTTTTGTGTTTGTTAACAAAGCTGCTGTTGCACCTTTCTTTCTCTTTTTGCCGGAATTTTTCTTTTTAGTACCTTCACTTCCTTTTCCACCCTTCTTTTTTGCAACAGTTTTCTTTCTCTTTGGCTTCTTTTT
>Ga0206130_10004726_pt1 | contig 16592 bp, 12 predicted proteins | sample Helgoland_Spring_9_FD_148637 | JGI IMG/M metagenome (GOLD analysis project Ga0206130, IMG submission 148637) | Pelagic subsurface seawater microbial communities from Kabeltonne, Helgoland, North Sea - Helgoland_Spring_Bloom_20160512_1 | ecosystem: Environmental > Aquatic > Marine > Epipelagic ... | reverse complement strand
CGTCTTCTGGCTGAGGCGTTTTGAAGCTGGTGACTTCGAAGAACTTGAGAATGCCAAGTAGAAAGCAGATGCCACCTAGGGCGATGATGACGCCGCCGACGCTGCCACCTTTGGCTAAGTGCTCTGCAATGCTATCGTTGCCTGCTTGAATCTTGAGTGCTTTGCCGAGTGTGGCATCGGCGGGGATTTGGCCAGTGCCGCTCTCTATGAGTTGACGAATGCCGATCGAGAAATCGCCTGGCACTGCGATGGCGGCTTCGGCAGCGTTGAGCTTATTGTACGTCACACCAGTGAGCTCAGATTGTTTAGATGCGAAATAGACTGTCGGCCCGAATACGGCAAAAGTGCCTGCTTCGATTTCACCAGTGGGTGCGAGGGCGCGGCCCTCAAAGATGTAGCCGCCGACGAGTTGCTCTAGGCGATTCAAGGCGACACCAATGACATCGATTTGTTTTTCGAAACGCTCGCTGGTCGACATGTCGGAGTCTTCGAGTGCGAGGCGTGCTTCTTCGGCGGTTGCTGAGTAGAGTTGCGTCTCGCTGTAGTCGATACGTGTCTCGAAAGAGCGTACGAATTCGTCCAGCAGGCTGCCGGTGTATTCGTTTTGCGATTGAATCGCTTCGACTTGCTCGCGCAGACGATTGAGGCCGAGGTCGCTGTTGTCACGTAGGCGTCGCAGGCGATTGAGCTCATCACTCTTTTGGCGGACATGGTTTTCGAGCTTGGATACCTCGCTAATAAGTGGGATTTTTTCGGAAGCGATGGCATCGCGCACTGAATTAAGTGCGTCGAGCGAGGCTTTTAAATCGACGTCGGCTTGGTTGCTGGCGGCATCAAACGTCTGAGCATGTGCGCTGCATGGCCAGACGAGAGCGGCCAGTGCGAGAGCGAGGAGCGTTTTGGGTATGGCGTGCATGTTGTTCGCTTATTGAAAGGCTTTAGTTGATGCGGGCTGGGACTTCGACGAACTGGATATCTGCACTGCCTTCATAGACGGCTAAGAGCTTTTTGATCTGCGGGCCGGCACCTTCGATTTGTGGCCATTCCCAGCCGTCGGCTCCAGGGAAGCCGATGCCGGCGTATTCACCCGCGCCATCGACGTAGTAGGCCATTGCCAAGCCCCAGTATAGAGTACGCACTTCGATGGTTTTACCGCTGTCGAGTTCGCGAGATTCACTGGTCTGAGTGATGGTGGCGTTAAACTTGTCGGCTTGGCTGAGTATACCGACGATGTTTTGCACGCGCTCGCCGAGTGAGAGTTTGGTGTGGGCGGAGTCTTCGGGTAGGCGGCGAATGAGCGGCTTAATCTTTTCTACCAGTGGCGTCGGCAGGGTCTTAACGACGCGCTTTATCTGCACTTCGAGTTGTTGAATACTGCCTTCGACGGCCGCAGTGGCGTCTGCGAACATTTCCTTTTGCGCGGTCAATTGACTGCGGTCTTCGTCCGCTGCGGTGGCAGAGTTTTTGAGGTCTTCGAGTGCTGCTTCGAGGCGCTCTAGCTCACTGCTGAGGAGCTTTTGCGTGTCCGATAGGATCGATTTTTCTAGGCGCCAATCACTTTTTTCTTTAGAAGTGATCTGCTTGGTCTGCACCCATTGATCGAGCACGTCGCGTGTCGATTCTAAGTTGGTTTGTGCATGCAGATAGAGTGTCGAGAGGCAGGCTCCGAGAGCGACTCTAAATAGGAGTTTGGTTTTCATGACGTGCTTATGGCAGAATGTGGCAAGCGATGGGAGTTCAATATCTCCCCGAATCTAACAATTATATCAGATGTGAAATGCCCTGGATTTTCACATGGATTCCAATCTGAGCCGACAGCTTTTTGAAAATTCAACTCGTGGAGGTGTCGGTTGCGTCATCTTCGTCTGGCTTCTTATTCGCTCTCGTCGCTGCCGATTTCAGCGAAGCGCATGACTTCTTCAAGGGTGGTGGTGCCTCTTTTGATGTGCTCCCAACCGCTTTGTTGCAGCGAGCGCATGCCTTGTTGGATTGCAGTCTCGCGGATCGTGCGCGATGACTCACGCTTTACAATATGCTCGTGGATCTCTTCGGACATGCGGAGAATTTCGAAGATCGCGACACGGCCACGGAAGCCGAGCTTGCGGCAGCGCTCGCAGCCGACCGCTGCCTTGGCTTGGTTGCGGAACTGCGCCTCGTTGCGATCAATGCGCATGGTGGTGAGGCAGCTCTCAATGTGGTGCTGCTCGTAGTTGGCAGGTTGCGCACAGTTCGGGCACAGGCGGCGCACGAGCCGTTGTGCGATGATCATTTCCACAGAGGAGGCGATCAGGAAGGGCTCGATGTCCATATCGGTCAGACGGGTGAGTGCGCCGGGGGCATCGTTGGTGTGCAGTGTGCTGAGCACGAGGTGACCTGTCAGTGAGGCACGGATTGCGATGTCGGCGGTCTCGCGGTCGCGAATTTCACCGACCATGATAACGTCGGGGTCTTGGCGCAAAACGGCGCGTAATGAATGAGCAAAGGTAAGGCCGATGTCGGCATGCACCTGTGTTTGATTGACGCCGGGCACTTCATATTCGACGGGGTCTTCGACCGTGATGATGCGACGTTCGGGGCGGTTGATCAGGCGAATAAATGCGGTGAGCGAGGTGGATTTACCGGAGCCTGTGGGGCCAGTGACGAGCACGATGCCGTGCGGGGCGGCAAGGGTGCGGGTGACTTTTTCTTCTTCCTCTTCGGTTAAGCCGAGCTCGCGCATCGAGAGTGGCTTCGATTTCTGGTTTAGGAGACGTAAACTGACGCTCTCACCATACATGGTCGGGAAAGTTGAGATACGAATGTCCAGCTCGGTATCGCCTGCACCAAATGAGATGCGGCCGTCCTGTGGGCGGCGCTTTTCGGAAATGTTGAGCTTCGCCATGATCTTGAGGCGCGAGATGATCGCGTCTTGGAAGCGGATCAAATTATCCGGCACACGAATCGCAACCAGCTCGCCGTCGATACGATAGCGGATTTGTAGGGCATCACGGTGTGGCTCGAAATGAATATCGGTCGCACGGTCGCTGACCGCTTTTTGCACGACTTCGTTGACGAAGCGAATGACGGCTGCGTCCTCATCTTCGTCCTCCTCTTCTTCAGCTTCATTGGTAGCGATATCGGATTCATCGAGACTGCCGGCGCCTACACCGAAGCGTTGTGTGATGGTATTGATGACTTGCTCGGGATCGCCGAGGTACCACTCGGGCTTACGGCCACAGGCTGCAAAAATCCAGCGATTCATTTGGTCATCAGGTGGCCATAGTGTGACGAGAGGGATTGGCGTATTTGCGGTGACAGGTGTGTCGCCGAACTCGTCGTGGTGTGCTGCGTTACGCACCGGCACGCACTGATACGCATGGATGAGACGCAGGGGCAGGGTGGCCGTGGGATTATCGATTAGCTCGATTTCGTTGAGCACGGGGAGATCGACCATTTCCGCGATTTGAGCGACGAGCTCACGTGTGGAACGGTTTTGCAGGGTCGCAATCTGAACGAGACGCTCGGCGCGAGGCAGCGCTTCGATCTCTGCGCGTGCGTCTTGGTTGAGGTCGCTATAAAGTGGGGATAGATCCATTTTGGGAAAATACTTAAAGTCTAAGGGAGGTGAATCGATAAAGAGCAGGTGAAGTTGCGAGCAGTATTGAGACTCAACCTTCAGTCAGCAACTCTTCCTTTTCCCAATAATCGTCGCCATAGTCGAAGAAAATTTCTTCGCCGGGCTCAATCGTGCGGAGCGCTTCGAAGCGAGCGCTCTTCCATCTTGAAGAGACCGTAAGAAAGGCATTTGGCTCATCGTTGTGGTTGATGAAGCGGGTATAGTTAGCCTTTGGTCCTTCGCCAACGATGATGTGAGAGTGGCACACCCATAATACATAGGCAGAGAAGGGGCGGTCGGGATGATGGAATTCCTCTGAGCTGATGACTTCGCCGGTGTAGTAGCCGATGGTGTCTTCTGGTTCGAGGCGCACCTTTGTAAATAAGCCCTGCCCTGCGCCTTCGATGCTGGAGGCTTTCACTTCAAAATCCGCTGCGGTCCATTTTTTCGGTTTGGGCATACAGGTTGAAAGTTGTTCTGAGTGCGAACGCACGACAAGACTGGATTTGACAAAGTAAAAGATCACCAGCGCAGGTGAAAGTCCCGCAGTTGAATCGCAGCAATACACATAAAAAAACCGAGCGTTTAAGCTCGGCTTTAAAAATGGTGGTCGAAGGGGGACTTGTTCCGAGGCCGAAGGCCGACAAAACCGGTCGCGAAGCGGGCCGGACCAGCGCAGGTGAAAGTCCCGTAGTTGAATCGCCGCAATACACATAAAAAAACCGAGCGTTTAAGCTCGGCTTTAAAAATGGTGGTCGAAGGGGGACTTGTTCCGAGGCCGAAGGCCGACAAAACCGGTCGCGAAGCGGGCCGGACCAGCGCAGGTGAAAGTCCCGTAGTTGAATCGCCGCAATACACATAAAAAAACCGAGCGTTTAAGCTCGGCTTTAAAAATGGTGGTCGAAGGGGGACTTGTTCCGAGGCCGAAGGCCGACAAAACCGGTCGCGAAGCGGGCCGGACCAGCGCAGGTGAAAGTCCCGCAGTTGAATCGCAGCAATACACATAAAAAAACCGAGCGTTTAAGCTCGGCTTTAAAAATGGTGGTCGAAGGGGGACTTGAACCCCCACGCCCGAAGGCACGAGTCCCTTAAACTCGCGTGTCTGCCAATTCCACCATTCGACCGAATTTTACTGCGCTTGCACGCGGTGAAGTTGGAAGGTGATAGGTTAGATTTTTAAGAGATCAATCAAATTTTTCAAAAAATATAAATTAGTTCAAAAAAGCCTGCTCGCAGGCTTGAATGTTGAGACTCTTTCCCTTACCACAATAGCTCACCTCATTAACTAGATTCACGTGGCCGTTTTTTATCGGCCCGTTTCCTAAATAACGCTATGGCTGAAAAACCAGCAGATAAACCTCAAGAGTCCTCTAAAAAGGCACTCGATCTTAATGCACTTTCCGGTCTCGATTTCGGTCCATCATGGGCAGACGAGAACGCGAAGCGCCCATCTTTGAAGCAGTTTGACTCTCGTGGAGATTCGCGCGGCAAGGGTAAGCGTTCTGGCGGTGGTGGTTCGCGCGATCGTCGTGGCCCCAGTGGCGGCGCACGTCCGAGCGGACCGAGTGCTGGAGGTCGTCCTCAAGGTGGCGGCTCAGGCCGCCCGCAGGGTGAAGGTCGCCCACAGGGTGGCGGTGAAGGTCGTCGTCGAGATGATCGTCGCGGTGGAGGTCGTCCAGAGCATGCGGTATTTAATCCGACCGTGAAGGTGGACATTTATCCGCAAGACGAAGCCTTTGAGGCATTGGTCAAGCGTCTACGTGCAACTGTCCGTACCTATCAACTTTTCGAGATCGCGAATCTCTTACTGGAGAAACCAGAGCGCTACGTCGTGGTGGTTGAAAACAAAGCGAAAGCCGGCGAGAAGCCTGCACCGCTGTTCTTCTCCGTCCCTGGGCATTTACCTTTTGAGACCGAGGAAGCTGCGATCAATCATGTATTGAGCAACCATCTCGACTTATTCTTCGACATGGAAGAGATCGAAATCGAGGCGCCGAAGGGCAATTTTCAGATGGTCAATCGCTGCTCCGTGACGGGTGACTTACTCGGACCGCCGAATTACCACCTTTATCAAGAGACGTTGAAACGTCACTACGCGGCGAAAATTACCGGTATGTCGTTCGATCGTTTTGTTTCGAAGGTTGAGGCAGTGAAGGAGCAGGAGTCAATTGATGCGTGGGTGGAATCGATGAAAAAGGGTGCGCGTTATATTCTTAAAGAACGCCAAGAAGGTGAGCCTGAGACGCTTGAGTCGCTGGAATCAGTGCGTTTCTTCCTGTTGCAGCATCGTAAAGACAAGCTCGTCAGCTCCGGTGAGACAATCCGTTTTGCAGGACGTGACATTGAGCGCCTGCCAAAGGGCGACATTCGTCGTTCGGTCGAAGCTTATGTTGAGCAGCAGCTTCATTTTCCGCTTGATTCTGCGAATAACATTCGCGGCCGTCTGCGTCGTCATAAGTTTGCCGTCTATAAAAAAGGCTCAAAGGGGGTCTCTTTTGTCTGTGCGGTGAAACGTAAATTTCGCGACAGCAAGACAGTCTTCACGCCCTCCATTCAGGGGTTGATCGAATTTGTTGAGAAGCATCCAAACACACCTGCTTCTAAATTGCCTAAACTGTATATCGATATCGATACGGAGAAACAGCAACCCGCCAAACTCGAAATGACCGAGGCCGAAATCGCCGCTGCCGCCGCGGTTGTTGAGGCTGCCAAACTTGCTGCAGTCGCAGTTGCCGCAGCAGACGAAGGCAGTGCCGAAGCGCCTGCCGTGCCTACCGTCGAGGCACCTGCACCAGCGCCAGACGCGACTGCCTCGACTGAAGCGATGGCAAAGGTCGAACTCAGCGAAGATGAGCAGAAGCGCCTAAATCAGCTCATGCGTGATTTGCGTTGGTTGATCGTTGAAGGCTACGTCACCGAATACGGAGATGGTCGTCTGTTTGCAGCACCGCCGATGGCAGAAGCAAAACCAAAAGTAGTGAAGCAGCCTGCTCCGAAAGATGTGCAAGCCGTAACAGCAGCAGCGCCGAGCGCTGAATTAGCCGCCGCTCCAGAAGTCGTTGCCGAAACTCAAGTGAGCGCCGAGCCAAAAACCGAAGTGGCAGACCCCGAACCAAAGGTCGAGGTGGCAGCTGCAGAAACTTCCGCCGCTCCTGCAGCAGTGGTAGCCGAAGCAACTCCGGTCGTGACCGAAGTGGCAGACGCTGAGCCAAAGGTCGAAGTGGTAGCTGAGGAAACTTCAGTGGAAGCAGGCGCAACGGCTGTAGAGCCAGTTGCTAAAGCCGTAGCTGAAGTTGTTGAAGAAAAGCCCGAAGTTGCCGAAGTCGAAGCCCCTGCAACAGAGGCAACGGACGAAGCTGAGCCAAAAGCGTAGTCACTCTTAAAATTTGCGGGCATTTGCTGAGCGTTGAAGCTCAGTCGGATGCCCGTTTTTTGTGTCTGAATGTGGTGCGAGCGTGACGCTCGTCTCAAAAAATACGATAGTGGTATCTCTTGTTTGTTGAAGTGGAGGGACGCCGTCCCTCCATATTAAGTCTTATACCCGAAACGAGGCATCGCATCAGCATGCTCAATGGCTGCACCTGCTTGCTGGAGAGCATGTCTGCGATATTGCAACAGACTCCTAATCAAGGGCAGTCTGCGCGACCAGTCTGTCTCACTAAGTTAAGTAATTTACACAAATTATATTTTTCTCGGTGGAAGCGACACGCCTGTGCTTGAATTACCGAAGCTGAGCACAGAGCAAAGCGACAGGAGTGTCGCTTCCACGTTTTTTGAGACAGTCTCCAAGCACAGCCCCTACGTTTGGCAGTGCTGCTTTTTATTCTGCGTCGCGTTCAGCGATCGCTCGAATGTAGAGCTCGCGGCTAATCCATGCGTCGGTGGCAGCGTAGCGGACCTGCTTTAGATCGAGCTCAGGGCGTGCCCAGTTAGAGACTTGGGCTGCTTTACTGATGCGGCCTTGCATGAGCAGGCCAGCAAGGGCGCGGAGACCGCGATTTTCATAGCCTAGTTTAAGCGTAATGTCGGCAATCTCGACAAAACCTCCAGCTTGGAAGTCTTCCATCGCACGCAGCTCTTTGACATCGTCTTTGATCGCGACGCCAGTCTTGAGGATTGATTCCGACTCTAAGATCGGTAGCAGTGGGGCGAGGCTTTTAGTGACGCAGATGCGAAATAAATAGACGCAGTCAAGAGTGCCGAGTTGGATGAGTGCGGGAGGGTAGTAATCGCCTTTCTTGAAAGTGGGGCGGGTCTCGGTATCGAAGCCGAGTACTGCTTCGTGTTTCAGCTTTTCGACGGCTGCGTCCATTTCTCCTATGGTATTGAGAATCTCGATACGTCCTTGCCAATTAATGAGTGGGAGCTCGTTGATTTCGGCTTTAGAGATCTTGCGTGGCTCAGGTTTCGAGGGAGCTATATTTTCAGACATGTTATATTGGGAGTCCGGTGACTCTAGGGCGCGAAGTGGGAGCACATTAGGCCTCGATCACTAAGCCATCGTAGGCAATAGCGATGTGGTTTGGGAAAAAATCCTGATCATTCAGGTTGAATTTTTGATTATAGCTTCGGCGATATTGAAGGGTGCCTTGGTGTATCTCTTCGATATCGCGATCGGTATGGGCAGGCTCGTGGTGAAAGATTACCAACTGCTTGACTCTTGCGCGGGCAGCCAGTTCAACGGCGGTGATATGGTTGGAGTGACCCCAGTTGCGCTTGTCTGTGGTGGCTTCTAGAAATGTGTATTGACCGTCGAAAATGAGTACGTCGGCATTGCGAAAGAAGTTGATGAATGGATAGTTGGGATCTTGTGCCTCTGGGCCATGTTCGGAGTCGGATGAATAGATCACGGATTTGCCGTGTTGTTCGAAGCGGTAGCCCCAGGAGTCACCCGGGTGTTGTTGCTTGATGGTAGTGATGGCGACGTCATCAACCTGAAACGAGTCACCAGGTGCACGGATATCGAACTCAATGTCTGCTTGCATCGTTTCATATGGTACGGGGAAACACGGGCTCGTCATTTGCGCCCGGATCGTCTCCTCGATTGCAGCGTGAAAACCGTGGAAGATAATTCGATTACCTGGGATGTAGGCTGGAGTAAAAAAGGGAAAGCCTTGAATGTGATCCCAATGCAGGTGGGATATAAATATGTGGTAGGTCTTGAGTGGTGTATCTGCTGGTAGTGAAAGGGCGTAATCACGGATGCCGGTGCCTGCATCGCATAGGATGACGTCTTCGCTGTCGGCTTCGATTTGCACGCAAGAGGTATTCGCCTTGAACGTGCCCCGCATGTGATGCGGCAGGGTGTGGAGAAATGCATCGACCTCTGTTTCAGAAGTGAATTTTTGGTCGCGGGCGGCCCACAGCGCGGCTTTGACCTTTTCTCGGATATTGGCCGAGGATGCAGGAGAAGGGAGAGAGCCACAAGAGCCCCAGATGATTGCCTTAATATTCACGAGTCAGATTTTTGAAATACTATGGTGATCTTTTTCTGTGAGTCAAAGCAAAGGGTCAGGCTCAGCGAGAGGTGGGTGTCTGGCTAGGCGTTGCCAGCGGCAACCTCTACGTAAACTAGTTATATAATCCAAACACCGACATACCAGTAGCGGCCAGCCAGAAGAGGCAAGTGGTGACGAGTCGTGCGACGAGCGTAATTTTAAGCGCGTCCGCCCATTCATGCGCCTCGGTCATGAATCGTATCAACATCAGCATGATCAAAAAGCTCAGCGCAATCTGCATTGGATTCAACAGGCTAATGCCAAGGGTGAGATGCAGAAATGCCCCGGCGAATCCGACAGTCAAGCTAATCGGTAACACTTGAGATAAGCAGAAGCGGAATTCACCCACCAAGAAAGTGATTTTCAGGATAACCAGTGTAATGACGACCTCGATGATGAAACCAATAAGAATTTCGAGCAGCGGATGTCTTTGCTGGGACCGTTTGCTGATGCTGAATTCCATCGCATTATCGTCGAGTGCGGTGGCGAATTCTTGCACATTTTTGCCATAAATAAAGTCAAGGCCTTCGACGTCGACTGCTGAGCCTTCGACGTCGACTGCTGAGCCTTCGGCACTTTCAGTGATCGTGAGTTGCTCGCGCATCAAGGGAAGTTCCAATGTGTTCCCGATGAAGTGAGTGGTGCCTGCCTCGGCTGCTGGATCTTTTTCGCCAGTGGCGGAGGGCTCTGACAGGCTCGCTGCGGCATGACTGGAGAGCTTATCTTGTTCGTTTTCAACCGCAGCACTGTGACTCGCTTGAGTTTGGGCGCCGACATCCAGCAGTAGGCTAAGCAGAGTGAGAATGGCGTAGGGAAGGGCTTTCATGGCAATCGCGAAAAATGGGGTAAGCGCATATGGAAGGTTCTACTTGGGTGTAGGTCAACCTTGTAGGCGCCGAATCTTGGGATTACATCGCCTCTGCATGAGCCATTCCTTTTTACGAGTTCAACGCATCAACATTCGCTGGTATTCTACTGAGTTGCTGCTTCTTCGCGGGCGGCTTTGGTCATGCGCACTACGTTACGGACGGAATTCTTGGTGATAACGTTGCCACCGGTTCCGCGGCCACGCACTGCCAAGTCGCGGAACAGGACTTCTTCTTCGCTTTTACGGAGACGCGGTGCGGGCTTGAGATTGACCTTTACGGCGTCGGCTTCGCCGCCTTCGGTCGGGTAGCAGGAGATATAAAAAACGCGTGAGCCAGCCTTACCTTTGGTGAGATCGTATTCCTTATCGCGCGTCACGCCGCCGATGGTGAAGTGCTTGGCAACGGTCGGTCCGGTGCGGCCATCACGATACACCATGCAGTAAGTGAGGGCGTTGGGCTCGGTGCGGTTGTAGATGTCGATGTGCAGGATGTTCTTACCGTAAAAACCCTTATCGCTGACTTTAGAGACGATTAGCTTGCCCTCTTGGTTGATCGATAGGAGGTCGCTGAGATTGGAGCATTTGCAGACGACTTCGTCCTTCTTCATGCTGATCCCGGCGAAGCCTTCCTTGCGGTCGACGTAGAGGGTCTCGTTGGCAATCACGACTTCGTGTGCGACGACTTTATTGAAGGAGGCGAGTTCAGTTTTACGTTCGCGGCCTTTGCCGTATTTCTTGATCAACTCCTTGAACCAGCGGATGGTGTATTTGGTGAGTTGCTTGAGGTGGCGCTGCGTTTCTAATATAGCCTCTTCAAGACCTTTGATGAGCTCGTCGGCGCGAAAGGAGTCGAACTTCGAAATACGCTTAATTTTGATTTCGAGCAGGCGTAGTATGTCGTCGCGTGTGACTTTGCGCTTAAAGATTTTTTTGTAGGGTTTGAGGCCGACGTCGACTGTCTCGATGACGGCTTCCCAAGTCTCTTCCTCTTCGATGCGCCGGTAAATGCGTTTCTCGATAAAGATTTTTTCGAGTGAGGAGAAGTGCCACTTTTCTTCGAGTTCGGCGAGTTCGATTTCGAGCTCCAGTTTGAGCAGCTCGCGGGTCTTTTCGGTGGCGAGGTAGAGGAGATCGAGTGCGGAGTAGAAATTGGGCTTGTCGTTCTCGATCACGCAGATGTTGGTCGAGATCGAGACTTCGCAATCGGTAAAAGCGTAGAGGGCTTGCTCGGCGGTCTGAACGTCCACGCCAGCGGGTAGGTAGACTAGGATCTCGACCACATCTGCGGTGTTGTCCTCGACGCGCAGAATCTTAATTTTTCCTTTTTCGTTGGCCGAGATGATGGAGTCGATCAGCGAGGTGGTGGTTTTGCTGAATGGCAGCTCGGTGATGGCGAGTAGGTTCTTCTTACGCGCTTCGATGCGGGCACGGCACTTAACGCGGCCACCGCGCTTGCCGTTGTTGTATTCAGAGACGTCGGCGATGCCACCTGTCGGGAAGTCGGGGACGATTTCGGGCGTCTCTTTGCGTAAAAATGCGATGCAGCCCTCGAGCAGCTCGATGAAATTGTGCGGCAGGATCTTACAAGAGAGGCCTACGGCGATACCTTCGGCGCCCTGTGCCAGCAGTAGCGGGAATTTGACTGGTTGAGTTTCGGGCTCTTTATTACGACCGTCGTAGGAGGAGAGCCAGTTGGTGGTTTTTGGATTGAAGACCACTTCGAGGGCGAATTTAGACAGGCGCGCTTCGATATAACGTGCGGCCGCGGCGGAGTCGCCAGTGAGGGTGTTGCCCCAGTTGCCCTGCATGTCGATGAGCAGCTCTTTTTGGCCTAGCTGCACCATCGCGTCGCCGATCGAGGCATCACCATGCGGGTGGTATTTCATCGTGTTACCGATGACGTTGGCAACTTTGTTGTAGCGGCCGTCTTCGAGCTCGCGCATCGAATGGAGGATGCGGCGCTGCACAGGCTTTAGGCCATCGTTGGCGTGCGGCACGGCGCGCTCAAGGATCACGTAGCTGGCGTAATCGAGGAACCACTCGCTGAACATGTCATCGACGTGGCCGGAAACTGGTTTGTCCTCGAAGACGTCTTCGAGCCCGGTGGCGTCGGTCGTCGGCTCGCTGCTGTTGTCCTCAGTAGGTACATCGAGCGGGAATTCTAGGTTGTCGTCGTCTGCGGGCTTTTTGTTACGAGGCATGTCTGGAAAGCTGAAAGTGGAGTCTGTCGAAGAGTTGCGCTTCGATCAATTCATCGTTTCAGAGATGGAGACAGATGAGCGTGGATCAAGAGTGAAGTGTCGGTTTGTTGTTTTTGAGGTTATTTTTAGGGGAATGTCCCTAAGATGAGTCGAAATGTATCTATAAGTCGGTGTGTTTGCTGCGAGTCGCATTTTTATTCCCAAGTAAGTGCCTGGCGGCAACGCGCGCGTCATTACCGTTTTAAAAATCGTGATAGTTATTTTAACTTTTTGCTTATCATATCTGTACATTTACGTAGACTAAAAATATGCCTAGAACCGACAGCCCGAAGACGACGCATAAGGCCCTTTTAAAGTGGACTGAAAAAATGATATCGCTTTGCGAACCAGCCGACGTGCACTGGTGTGATGGTTCGCAAAAGGAGGCCGACGGCCTCTTCGCTGCGATGGTGGAGAAAGGGATGTGCGTGAAGCTGAATGAGCAGAAGCGTCCCAATAGTTACCTGTTCCGCTCGGATCCAAACGATGTGGCGCGAGTCGAATCGAAGACCTTTATTTGTTCTCAGAACAAGGACGGCGCAGGTCCGACTAATAATTGGGAAGATCCGCGTACGATGCGCCGTAAAATGATGCAGCTCTTCAAGGGCTGCATGCACGGCCGCACGATGTATATCATACCCTTTAGTATGGGGCCAGTTGGGGGGCCGATCTCAAAGATTGGTGTCGAAATTACCGATTCGCCCTATGTGGTGGTAAATATGCGGATCATGGCGCGGATTGGCGACCCTGTCCTCGACGCGTTGGGCAAAGACGGCTTCTTCGTGCCCTGTCTGCACTCGGTCGGTTGTCCACTCGATGAAGGCGCTGCAGATGTGGCTTGGCCGTGTAATCCTAAAGATACCCATATTGTGCATTTTCCCGAGGAGCGCACGATCGTCTCTTATGGCTCTGGCTACGGTGGCAATGCCTTGCTGGGAAAGAAGTGCCTCGCACTGCGTATCGCCTCGACCTTGGCTCGTGATGAGGGCTGGATGGCCGAACACATGCTGATTCTCGGGGTCGAAGAGCCGGATGGGCGTAAGACCTATGTCACTGCCGCGTTCCCCAGTGCCTGTGGCAAAACGAATTTTGCCATGATCATTCCGCCCGCAGCAATGGAGGGTTATAAAGTAACCTGCGTGGGTGATGATATTGCTTGGATTAAGCCAGGGGCCGATGGCTTTCTTCATGCGATCAATCCCGAAGCTGGTTTCTTTGGCGTCGCACCGGGCACTTCGTATGCGACTAATCCGAGCGCAATGGCTTCCTGCTCCAAGGACTCGATTTTCACCAATGTCGCGTTAACAGACGATGGCGATGTCTGGTGGGAGGGCATGACGGAGCAAGCGCCGCCGCATTTGATCGACTGGAAAGGCAAGGATTGGACGCCGGCCAGCGAAACACCGTCTTCGCATCCGAATAGCCGTTTCACGGCACCCGCGGTGAATTGCCCGGTGCTCGACCCTGATTGGGAAAAGCCAGAAGGGGTACGTATCCATGCGATGGTGTTTGGTGGTCGCCGGATGAGCGATGTGCCGCTCGTCACGCAAGCATTTAACTGGGGGCATGGCGTCTATCTTGGCGCGACCACGGGCTCCGAAATGACAGCGGCCGCCGAAGGCACGATGGGGTCACTACGTCGCGATCCGATGGCGATGCTACCTTTCTGCGGCTATCATATGGGAGACTACTTCCGCCACTGGTTCAAGATGCAGCGCGGCTTAACAGAGACACCACGAGTGTTTAACGTCAATTGGTTCCGCAAAGATGCCGCGGGTAACTGGCTCTGGCCTGGGTTTGGCGAAAATATGCGCCCGCTTCGCTGGATTGTCGAACGGGCAACGGGCCGCACTGGCGGCAAAGAGACACCGATTGGCTGGATGCCACGTTACCAAGACCTTGATTGGCGTGGCATGGATGACTTTAGCGAGGCGGACTTCGACAAGCTCATGGATATTGATCGCGACCGCTTGAAGATGCAGACGCTGCAGCATGAAGAGTTGTTTCTCAAACTCTTCGAGCACCTGCCGAAGGAGATGATCTTCGAGCGCGAGTTGCTGATCTCACGACTATAGCAATTTACTGCTTTGGCGTATCGTACCTAAGCCAAGGCAAGCCACTGTGGCAGTAACTAGTCGCGTCTCTTATTATTCAACGAAATGCCTTGGCACGGTCGCGACGTACTCGTTTGATTAAGCGCTCTATGCGATTTCTATTCTGCCTTCTGACGCTTCTACTGCTTATTGGCTGCAGCAGCACTTCATTGACGCCGATCAATACTGGGTCTGATCCGACATGGCTAGGCGAAGAACAGTATGAGGTATTGGTGGCGATACGCTTATACAACCCAGAGATGCGGGTGATGTTTGAAAACCAAATGGTCGATGCATTAAAGAAACAAGGAGTTAACGCAGTGCCTTCGTTTTCAGTTTTACCACAGTTGTCGTCTTTGAATGCGCAGACTTTTGCTCGGTTTCTTGATGCGAGTCCGAAGTTAGCCGTTCTCTTTGCTCAGGCGACGACGATCAACAAGGAGCAGACCCATTCGAATCAGGGAGAAGATTCTTTGTTTGCCAATTTACTCGGCGGTGGCGAGTGGGATACGACATTTATTGCTCGAATGGAGAGTGCGCTTTACGTGCATGGCCAAATCGATGCGGTTTGGTGGAATCGGGTCAGTTTGGAGGCGCAGGAGAAGAAGGTGCAGGACGTCGCTGAGCGCTACATTCGTAACGAAATCAAAGCGATGCAGCAGGGCGGCGCGATTGAGCGCTTGAAGTAGTCTCTGACTTCCAGTTGTGGGTGCAGTCTGTGGCATAATGTAAGCCACGCCCCGACCAGTTGAGCTACTACGCCGGCATTGGCGTGACGCCTTTCTTGAGCAGAATATTGCCGTATTTGGCGGTTTCTCCGGTCATCACCACAGCGAAGGCAGCTTCGGCACGTGCGTAGAATTCGAAACGATCGACGCGTGCGATCGCGGGAGCCGCCGCAGCGTGTTTGTCGATTGCTGCGCGGTAGGTGCTCTCCACCGTCGGATCGAGTGTGTCGCCGTCGACCGCCGCCATCATCACTAGAGGATCAGGCACATAGGCGTCGAGTTCCAGCAACGGCAGGATCGCATCAAGTAGATCGTCGATCTTTAGACCATCTGCGCGGATGACGTTGTCATTGAAGGAATCTGCAGGAAAGTGTGCATCGGCGAGAATGATTTCGTCGCCGTGGCCCATGGTTGCCAGTGTGGCGAGTAGTTCAGGTGAGATGAGTGGTGAGATTCCTTTGAGCATAATGAGAGAGGAGAGAGACCTGAGAGGGAAGACTTAAGAAGAGTAATTCTAGATATAAAAAAACTCCCGTGCTGTTTCAGCAACACGGGAGTTGGAATAAAAACGCTTATTTGTACAGCGGGCCGTATGACTCACAGGCGCGGAAGTCGGCACCCTCAAGATCGGCGGTGCCAAACGCGCGCCACGCGCTCGGACGGAACACGCGCGCTTCATCTACATTGTGCATGTAGACCGGAATGCGTAGCATCGCCGCGAGCGTGATGTAGAGGTTGCCGACGTGGCCGGCAGTCATCACGCAGTGATTGGCACCCCAGTTGTTCATTACTTCATAAGTCGAGCTAAACGCGCCCTTGCCTGTGAGGCGTGGTGCGAACCAAGTGGTTGGCCAGCTTGGGTTGGTGCGCTCATCCAGTGCGTCGTGCACATTTTCAGGCAGCTCGACGGTCCACCCTTCAGCGATTTGTAGGCATGGTCCCAGACCTGCAGCGAGGTTGAGGCGAATCATAGTCGCCTTCATGCCGCCCTTGGTCTTGAAGCGTGTGCTCATACCGCCGCCTGGAAAGTATTCCGTAATGGAAGGGTGCCAAGTGGTATTCTTGAGACTGGCATCGGCTTCCTCGTCGGTGATTTCCCAAAAGGGCTTCATCGTTGGGTTGCCATCGGCATCTGACTGGTCGCCAGTGCCATCGAGCGCCGCAGGACCAGAATTGATCAAGTGGAGTAGGCCGTCGGCACCGTTGCCTTCCAGCTTGTAGCCGTCTGCGACACGTGCCACTGCGTCTGGGCTCCAGTAGGTACGCAGATCAGCAAAGATCTGTGCACTGTTGGTCAAGAGTTGACCGAAGAGCATGCCAGCGCCGTTGAGCGCGTCGTTCTCAGTCGCGAGGATATAAGGCGGGCGTTTGCCGTTCCAGTCAAAGGATGTGTTGAGGATCGCTTCCATGAAGTCGCCATTCGGGAAGTGGTCGGTCCATTGGCGCTGGCCTTGGAAGCCTGCGGCGATCGCATTGTGACCCTGCGCTTGCTCGCCGTAGCCGACTTTAGCGAGCTCATCATTGCCGACCATCAAGTCGCGGGCGATGAGTGCCATTTTGACCGAATCGG
>Ga0206130_10004724_pt1 | contig 16597 bp, 23 predicted proteins | sample Helgoland_Spring_9_FD_148637 | JGI IMG/M metagenome (GOLD analysis project Ga0206130, IMG submission 148637) | Pelagic subsurface seawater microbial communities from Kabeltonne, Helgoland, North Sea - Helgoland_Spring_Bloom_20160512_1 | ecosystem: Environmental > Aquatic > Marine > Epipelagic ... | reverse complement strand
AGACTAATGTGAATGATGGGATTATTACTGCTGTCTATCAGTTAAGAAAGAATAATGTTCCGATTAAGAGAATTGCAAAAGACTTACAGATAGGTGTTGGGACTGTTTATAAGATATTAGATAAAGTGGCATAATAAAAAACATGGATAAAATTGACATCACCTTCAATGTGTTTTCTGATACTCCTAAAGGGAAAGATCCTGACTCATTTAGTCCCACATTAAGAAAATATCACCACATCCTTTGGAACAAACAACTTCCAAATGGAAAACAATTTCATTTAGATCTTGATACACCAAAATTACTTCATCACAAGTCAGATTTAGGTGAGTTTTTTCTATCAAGTGATCAAATAGGCAACACTTACAGTAATGTTAGAAAAATGTTCCACATTGTTGAACAAGTCTCACAAGATGAAATGGATTATTTTTCTAATATAAGAGCAACCATCGCAGGACATTCAATTTTTCCAGCAAAGAGAATTGATAACAAAATGACAATAAATGGTGCAAGAGGAGTCAATCACAAGATACAAGATAGATTTGATTTAACACTTGAATGTATTAGAAGGTTTTATATAAAAGAAAATAGTCCCTTAACCGTCGTATTTGAAAGATACTCACAGTTTTTTTATCTATTTGAGAATTTTAAAGGTTATGTAAATTTCTTTCTTTATCAAGACCTCGTTAATGAAGACTGCTCAGAAATAAATTTCTGGCATTCATTTGACGATTTTCAAGGATCTCCTTTGCCAAGCAACCTAGATGAATATTTGTCTTATAAAGAAAAGGTTATTAGTTTTTTAATAGAAAGAAATCAACGAATACTTAACTCAACAATTAATGGGGAGTGATCACTAAGTTTTTCTTCTCTTGGGGCATGATCATAAAAAGCATCATTCACAGATAGATTTACTGAAGAAAAGATATGATCATATCTTCTGCCTTGCCCCATATTGGTAAACCAACTTCCAGAAGTGTTTTCATAACCATTTTTTGTTCTAAACGCATCCTGCAAACCAAGTGCTTTATGATTTTCGATAATATTTCTTTCTGCTAAATCCCATCTTTCCCCAGTGCATTCATGTTTCCACTTAGAATTAACGGATATCCTTGGTCTTCCTGATGCACCTATTTTTTGACCCCACGTTATTATTTCACCCGTATCGAGTTCTAATTTTGGTGAATTAAAATCACCAGTTAAAATTCTGGTCTTTTCCATTCTTTTAGACAGATAACTAAAGACCCCTTCAAAGTGTTCAACTTTTATTACCCCATTAGATGAACCTGGAGGAACATGTGTAGTATGTATTTCTATGCCACTTGCCTCAATAAAACACGAAAGCAGTCGTTCTGGAAAAGGTATTTCTGTGCATTGATCTGAAATGAACTTTATAGGTTCTTTTGAGATTACTAACTGCCCATATTTTCTTTTATTTACGAGAATAGATTTATCCTCAACAAGATCAAATGATGATAAGACAAACATGTCGTTAAATGATTCTTTAAAGAATAGTTCTGAGTTCAAAGTCACCTCTTGCAAAGTTATTACATCAAAGTCACCCGACCTTAAAAAAGAAAACTGACCTTTAAGGGTTTCTTCATTTGTTCTTGAGTTTAGGTTCCAAGTAATAATCTTCATGAGTTAATACACTCAACCATAATGGGTACATGGTCACTTAGTTTTATCCAGTCATCATAATCACCTAATTCAACTAAATTAGACTCTAATGACTTTAGATACAGGTAATCAATGTGGTATTTCTTGGACTCTTGTTTGGTATGAAAAAAAGTTGCGGTCTCTTCAGAACCAAACTGATCCTTAGTCTGAGAGTGATAAGCACTATTAAAACCAAGATCTTCTAATTTAGAATTTATATTTTGGAAGTTATTTTGATTGTTAGGTTTGTCCCAGATAACTGAATTATTAAAATCACCACCAAAGACACATGGCAAATTCTCATCAATCAACCATTCTTTGTAGAACTCTATTGCCTGAATGGTTTCTCCACTTACATCATCTCCAAATTTCTTTGCTCTATGATTGTATGCCCAGACTCCTAGGATTTTTATTTCATCAGACCTAATAGGAAGGAAGTTAATTAAGTTTGGATTATGGATAGGATCTAAAGAAGCACTACCATTCTTTATAAGAACACCTAGTCCCTTGTTTTCAATTCTGCCCGTCCAAAAAAACTTTGCATTCGGAAAATAATCTTCTTTTAGTTTTTCACACTCTTGAATAATGCAAATATCTGCATCCATAGACTCAATACGTTCAAACTTTTTGGCAAACTTCAGGTTGCAGTTCCAAGTAACAACTTTCATCCAATAATCTTATCAAAATCATCTAATGACAGTGGAATAAATAAAAGTAAAACTTTAACTAGTTTTACTCCAAACTAAAAAGTTTTCTAATTTTATAGGGGTTTCAGAGGTGGTCTTTTGTGCAACTATTGAGTAGGAGTAAAAATATCGTCTGAAACCCCTACTATAACTGTGTTTCCGAGTGCGTTTTTTTGATTTATAGACTTTGTCAAAGTTTTCAAAGTGACTTGCAGAGATTATTTAAAAGCAATACTACATAATATGTGGAGTTTTGATCTAATACCTCTTTGCCATCTTTTATATCAAGTTGTATTTTTTCATAAACATATTCTCCTAATGCATTTAAAGGAATTGCGGTTAATTCCATCACTGCTCTTGTGCTACACATACGAACACGGGATAGATCTCTTTTTTCTTCCTTTTCAATATATGCATATAATTGATGTCTCAAACCTAATGTCTCAACAACACCCCTCAAGTAACCTGTACACTCCATGACTTTTATTATCTCTTCTTCAGTAAATACTAATTGATCGGTCTCACTATAGGGTCCTAATGGTTTACAAATATCATATAGATTAGAGACAGGATTTGAAAAAATATTAATTGAAAAAAGTATTAGGAATGGGATAAATAATTTCATTAGATTATTATGCCATGAACTTATGACTTTCAATAGTTGCAGGAATTTGTCAAACGAAAACCCTTTAAGAATGGGGGTTTCAGGGATATTTTTCACTCCCAATTAAAAAGGTGATTAGGACGAACCACCCTCCTCACACAAACACTGTTTTATTGCGTTCCGAGTGTAGTCATTTCGTAGTCTTTGATTACATTATTTAATCCAGTCCTCACTGCATCCACTTTAGAAAATATTCCTTTCTGTTGGCAATAGTTTTCATTTTTAATCATCTCGTTTAATTTATTCTCTTGGTATCTACCTAGACGAACATTAATTGGTGTATCTGAATATCGTTTCATTTTTTTATTGGTCTCCTAAACATATAAATAGTAGTGAAAGGTTTAATTATTATTATTTAAGTGACTGTATGACTTTTCTTTCAGCATCAGATAACCCGTCAGTTTTTTTATTAGGACTGGTGAGTTTTTTATTACCTACAGTCTTAGTAAATGCATTAAATGATTTCATGGCAGAAATTACATGGTCTTTCTTTTTCAGTTCCAGTGAGTTCTTTATTTTTAATTCGTCTTTCTTTAATGCAGTCTCTTCTGCATAACGAATCAGACTTTGTGTGACAGAAGGTAAGTGTTCTAGTGCAGACTCTAGGTCTCCATCCTCAATATACTCGTTGTACTCGTCTGCAAGTTTGATTGCAGTCTCTAGAGTTCTGTTGTGACTGTCTGCATGACGGATAAGATTAGGTATCAAGAGCAGTCTCTTGAGAATTATCTTTTGTGATTCTGTTAAGTTATTCATCATAGGTATTTAGGTAGTCTTCTATTTGTTTCTCGATTAGTGATGTTCTCTTTACCCAAAACTTTCTTTGTAGTGATGGAGTCCTGCTATCTTGAAGATGGTTATATTTGATTTGTTCTAGTTCAAGAACATATTCTTTAAATCTATTGTTCTTTTGTAATGTCATTATTGTTCCTTAATTCAATCAGTCACTTCGTTCCTGATTACTTCGTGTTCATATTGTTTTATTAAATTAGTTATCTCTTCTGAACTTAAGAAGCAGATACACTTCACCTATCAAGATCAAATGCATCTCTCTGAACTTGAAGTTGTCAGATACTCAAAACAGTAGAACCTTATTACAGGTAAGGGTGATTGGTCGGTCTCCTTTTATCTACTAAACCCAATGGCATCTCCTTAAGCAGTTTTGATTACAATCGGAGACTGATGCTGTGGTTGTTCACGCATCATCATGTCTTGTTGTTGCATAGATGCACTGCAAGACTTCTGGCATCAGTCGTATCGTTCTTATGTTTAGATTAAAGGTTTGGATAACTCAATAACTTCCCTTACTTCTCATGCACGACCATATGTGTATGACTTTTTTATTTCTCTATAGGTATATAGTGTTTTTGTAGTCCTAACCGACTACTTTTTGCAAACAATAAACTGAAGTCTTTCAAGTTATTTGATGGGTAAATGAAAAAGATGTTCTTTATCTGCTATATGTATATACAGTATTAAGTATTTTAGATAGTATTAATAGATGTCTGAGGTTAAGAGTATTTTTGGTAATTTTGATGAAATTGAATTAAACGATGACGATCGAAATCTTGTTGAGTTATGCAAAGATTTCATTAAAGAATCAAAAGAATTTACAGATTATTTGATAATTGAAGATGATAGAAACAAAAACAATATTAGATGGTATTCATCAAATGAACTTTTTGTCAGTGGAATGACAATGTTAATTATTCATCAAGAATTAATAGAAGGAACAATCCAAGATTATAAAAACAAACACGGACTTACATCAATTATTAAAAAATTCGAGTCTATGTTTAGAAAAGTAATCACACATAATGAAGAGACTATAAGACCATATGAATACTTAATTAATTTTAATGAGTGTGAAAAAAGAATAGAGGGATATGAGGTTTAGATGACAGATACAAATAATGAATTTAATTGCAAAAGGTATGAAATAGATATATTTGACAATCATGTCATTGTATTAGATAAAGATAGAAGAATTCTTATTGACACTGGAGCACCTGTTTCAATATCTGGAGGAGATGAATTCGAGATCTTTGATAAAACTTTTTCAACGAAAGATAAATATCACAGTGCAGATATCCAACAGTTAAGTGAATTCGTTGGATGTCATCTTGATGCATTAATTGGAAACAATATTCTTACAAATTATATTTTTCAAATTGATTTTAAGAATAAGTTATTTTCTGTATGGAACTCATTTCCTGAGAACGAAATTAATCAAGAAGAATATGTTGATGCAGAGTTTAGGGGTATACCCTCAATGTATGTCATAGTTAATAAAGACTATCCAATTTCATCTTGGTTAGATACCGGGGCAAAGATTTCTTATATTAATAGTAGATATGTAAAAGATATGACTCCAATAGATCAAAAGAAAGACTTCTTTCCTAGTTTTGGAGAGTTTGACGTTCCAATATACTCACTGCCAATTACTTTCAATGGAATTGAAGTGCCTTTTAATTTTGGTGTTTTACCAGACCCCCTTGAATCAGCAATGCTATCTTCAAACACTAAAGCAATCTTAGGAGCAGATATCTTTCAACATTTCACTTTAACTTTTCACTATCCTGCTGAGAAGATTTATGTGCAGAGTTTAATAAATTAATAGTTAGATGAGACAGAGAGAGATGTTCTCCATGATAGTTGATCAAAGATACATTGATGATTATTTGTGGTATCAAAAAACATTAAAACAATATCAGAAACATAAAAAAAATAATTTACGACATCATGCTGGTTTTAAGAATCAGTATATGACGTATTTATCATGGCAAGACAATCCTGATTATCAACACTGTCAATTAGAGTTACAAAAAGAGATTCGTGATGTTAAAGATAGAATTATTACTAATGAAAATGTATATGATCGAATAGAAGATGGCATTGACCGTTGTAAAGAAAAACTTCAACAATACAACCAATATTTTTCATCACTATATGAATTTTAAAAACTTTTTACTTGCCAAAGAACCTGATTTTAAAGGCAGAATGATTCAAGACATCTGGAATTATTCTGATGAAGAGATTGAAAGTATTCATGATTTCATTCAAATTCTATTTCCATTAAATAAGAAAAGTCAGTCAGTCTTTCATGGACATTATTTAGATAATGATGATTTAGTTCAAAGTCTCAAAGATGACGAGCAAGTAAAGAAAAATATTCTCAAATCTTCAGAATGGTTCTTATCTTTTTTAAAAAGACATGATTATTGGAAAAAAGAATATAACCATAACCAACTTAGAATAACTCGAGTCATAGAATGCCTTAGATTGCTTGTGGGAGATAAAGAAGCAGATAGTTTTTATAATTCAATATTAAAGTTATGCATATCCAGCAATATAGGTGAATCTTGTTTAGAATATTGGAAGCATGCCTAGTCAAAAAATTTTAAATATTCATGAACTCCTTAAAAAAAGCAGTCTTTTAGAAAGGTCGGGTTCAGTTTTATATTCAGGTGATGAGACTATACAAAATGGTGATTGGTATTTTTTAGGTTCAAACCCTGGGGGACATGATGATGAGAAAGGTGCGGACAAGATTGAAGATCAATTACTAAAAAACAATAAATCAAAATCATTTAATGAATATTTTGAAGGTGAATGGACCAATTCCATTCACCAAGAAAATATTAAGGATTTTTTTAGTGATCTGAACTTAGATTTAAAGAGGATTTTGTCAACAAATCTTTGCTTTGTGAGATCTCCCATGGAAAGTAAATACAAGAGTCTATCTGAAGAAAAAACCTCAAGACAACAAAGAAATGAAGATAACGAAAAATGTTGGACTATTCACGAGTATTTAATATCTGAAGTAAAACCAAGGTTTATTATTTGTAATGGGACAACTGCACGAGATTTTATTGTTGATAGAGAAAAGTATGGAAGATACGGTTCTAAGTTTAAAAACAAGATGAAAGTTAATTATTTTGAAGAGAAAGTTATAACCTCTGGAGGACTTAAGTGCACTTTTAATCGTGGTGATTTAATTTTAAAAGAGAAAGACATACATCTAAAAGATATCGGAATATTTTCAGTTCCCCATATGGGTTTTTATACTTATTACAAGGAATCCACCACTTGGATAAGACAAATCATGAAATCTCAATTTGGTATAAAATTATAAAATTGTGAAGAAATTTTTGGTATGAGATGACTAGAGGAAAAACAGAAGATAAATACTTAAATAAAGATAGGTTTGTTAGATCTAGCAAAAAAATTCGTGGCAACTGTGCACCTCATAATATTGCTAGATGGGAGTGGATTGGATTGGAGGGAAAAACCTTTGAACAAATCAATGCCAGAAATTCTGAATATAGAAAACAAACAGCACTTGGCATTTCACAATTTGATTTAAATACTACACCAGTTACAGATCATCTTGATTACGATATATACGATGTTGAGTATATAAACTTTATTCCCAGCAAATAGTGTTTTTGATGGATTAATAGGAAATAATATATGGAGTTATTTACAATTTTTAATATTCTTGCATTTATCATTGCTTATATTGTTTATGGAGCAACAGGTAGTGCTGAGAAAGGAGTGCTCACCATGATAATTATTATAGTGCTCGGGTTCTTATTCTAGTATATGAAAAAGTCTTTCTTACTTTTATTTCTAATTTCTCCGGTGTATTTGGTTGCTGATACAAAACTTTACCTTTCATGCGTATCACAATCACAGATACCAATTCTAGATGGAGAAAAACTTTGGATTTATATTGATAAAAACAATAATACTTTTAATGAAATTACAGAAGATGCAATAAAAAAAAATGAATCATATAATGCTGGAAGAATTTTTGATCTTAAAGAAACATCAGAATTTTATAATTCATTAAATAGGACTACTCTGATTTACACTAGAGCAAGTTTTCAATATCAATGCAGAATTACTTCAAGAGAAGTTGTTTTAGTTGAGACAAAAAAATTCCTTTCAAACTTTTTAATAAATAGGAAACTTTGAATGGAATTTAAAACTTCTAAACAATGGAAACATCAAATTGGACTTACAGATGATGGATTTTATTTTGATTCAAATTATTACCAATATCGTGATGTAGACTCCTTGACAGGAGTTCCATCAAGAACCAATGTAAATTTTGCCCATTATGCACATTTAGATGAATTCTATTTTGAAATACTTCTTCAAAATGGACGATTATTAATTCAAGAGGTAAAAACAACCCATAGAGCAAAATCTATTTTCTTAATGGGAAACACAGTAGATGCGTCAAGAGAACTTTCAGTTTTATACAAAATACTTTTACAAAAAACATTTAAATATAGAATTGAGAAGTATATTGAATATGCGGAGACCAAAGAAAAATGGTTGTTATATTTTGATAAAAAAAATAATGTGGTTTTATCTGCTGACGATAAACATAACTTTTTTTTAAATGAGGAGTTAATTGGAAATCGAAAAGATGAAACAATGGAAATATGGCAGTTGGCAAACAAATGCACAATTTGTTTTTCAAGAGCAAATTCTAGTTCAACGTTTTCTAGGGGTTTTGAAGCAAACATTAGCATCTTTAGAGATCATGATGTTTTGCAAGAAATGTTTAGATTAGCAGGTCTTCAGCACATTGCAGATAAGTGGTTAATTAAAGATTAATATTAGATTTTCGTAGAAGTTCTAAAGTAAGTGGTTTAGAACCAGTAGAAGATAGAAATTTCATGTCTCTGAAACCCCCATTCTTACTGCATTCTTGTTTTATAGTTTTCATGAGACTTTAGAACCATCCTCTATTGTCTTAATTACTCTTCTAATATCTTTAAGTTCATCCTTAAGAACACTTAATTTAGAAACTGTTGGTGAGAGTTGATAACAAACATCATCAAGAGTATCTACAAGATGATTGAGAGTTTTTTCACCAACAATCATTTCGTTGGGTTTAAAGAAAACATCATTAAGTATTCTTCTTTTCTCTTCTCTAGTCATTACGCAACCTCCCTTGCATAGACATCTAAATCATGAATATCTGCATATTCTTCTCTTTCACTTTCAACAAGAACTTCTGCAATGTTTGTTGCATCCTTCTTGTCCCAAGCATCTACTCTGACTCTGACAGTAGTTGATAGGTCTACATCTACTTCAAAAGTCTTCTTTTCAACTGGTTTAACAGTTTCAATATCAAACAGTTGATATGTTGCAACACTCTCATCTTTGTCTTCACACAAATCTCTGAATAGAGTTGATGAAAGAGTTCTTCTTAACTTAACCCCATCATCAAAATTGTTGATTGGGTCAAAGTTCTCACTCTCATTTTCTATTCTGATTTTGAACAAATCATTGAAGAGTTGAGTTGGTTTCATTTTTATTTCATAAGTTTTCATATTCTTATATCCTCAAGACTGTAAATAATTAAATGATTGAGTAAGTGTTGTCTTGTTCTTTCTCTCTTTCATGTTTCTATTATCTGAATGTTCGACCAATAATCTGCGAACAATAAAGTGAAGTAGTAAGATATGAAGATGAGTAGATTTACCCCTAATTCAAAGTATGTGAAGTACCGAGATAACACTTGGATACAGTGTCGAAAGAGAGTCTATCTCTATTGGTTCAAGTTCTTAAAACACGCAGAAGAAAGTCCAGACCATAAGGTTCAATGGAACAAGTATCGTGCTTGGGGTGGAAAGGATGCAGTCATGAACATGAAGTTCGATGCATGGTGGGAAGAATACTGGAAAGAGTGTTTTGGAATTGATGAAGAGAGAGATAATTGTAAATATCCAGTGAATGGAAATCCAAAAGCAGATGGCATTAGATATGCATTACTTGTTTATGAAAATCTTCATCGTGGTTCTAACTGGGACATAGCAATTCATATTCAAAAAGAAGAGACAAGAAAGAGATACCCAGTCCCTTCATTCTCATATGCAATGGAAGACTTAGATACTAAGGGCAATATGAAATGGGGATACGAAAGAAAAAGAGTTCGTGATGAATCAAGTAGAACTGGTTATAGAATAGAAAAGATCGATAACACTCGTGGTGAATATGACGATAAGGTCTGGCAAAACCAAAAAGAGAAGAGAAAAGTTCAATCAATGGTCGGACGATACAAGAAACAAGCAATTAAACACTTAGAGAGTGTTTGTATAGGCAATTTTTAATATAAGTATTTTTTATACGTTTTCTTCACAGAATCACTAGTCGTGATAAAGGAGTGAATGGCATAATAAAGAAGATGAAACTCACAGACAATGAAAAACGTGACGTAGTAAAACTTATTGAGGAAGGCAAGGTCTTGCCTGAAAAATATCGTTTCCTGTTATTTGATGAATCAAAGCAAGTGGAACTTACTTGGAATGGCAAATCTGACGAAGTCACAAATGTAGTTCTACCATTCCAAATCATTGAACAAATAGATGAACCAAGAAATGAAGAAGTCAAAATGGCACAAGGTTCATTTGATTTTGCATCAGGTCGTCAAATGATAGGTTGGACTAACAAACTCATATGGGGAGATAACAAATATATTCTTTCCTCCCTCAAAAACGGTCCCATGAGATCAGAAATTGAAAAAGAAGGTGGAATCAAATTGATTTATATAGACCCTCCATTTGATGTGGGAGCAGATTTTTCCATGAATGTAGAAGTTGGAGATGGATCATATGAAAAGAAACCAAATGTTCTTGAACAGTTTGCTTATAGAGATATGTGGGGAATGGGCACAGACTCATACTTGTCTATGATTTATGAGAGATTAATCCTTTTAAAGGATTTAATGGCAGACAATGGATCTATATACGTTCACTGTGACCACCATATTGATAATAGGATGAGGGGAGTAATGGAAGAGGTATTTGGCATTGATAATTTTGTTAGTCACATTATCTGGAAAAGAACCGGAGCAAGATCTCAATCAAAATTCATTAACCCCGTTACAGACTCAATTTTCTTTTTTGCAAAAAATAAAGACAATCTTTTGTGGAATAGTTATAAAACTGAGTACAGCAAAGAGTATATAAATAAATATTATCGAAATAATGATAATGGTCGTCTCTATCAAGACACATCACTAATTGCACCGGGAAAAGGATATAGTTTTGAGTGGAAGGGGGTTACCAAAAGATGGAGACACAACAAAGAAAAGTTCCAAGAGTTAGAAGCAGATAATTTATTGCATTACACCTCAAAAGGAGTTGCAAGACTAAAAAGATATCTTGATGAATCTGAAGGTATTTTACCCCAGAGTTTATGGTCAGATATTTCTAATGTTAATTCGCAAAGCAGTGAAAGACTTGATTATCCTACGCAAAAACCAGAAACCCTTATTGAAAGAATTATTAAAGCATCCTCCAACGAAGGAGATATAGTATTAGATTGTTTTGCTGGATCTGGAACCACAGCAGCAGTATCTGAAAAGTTAAACAGAAAATGGATTTGCTCAGATCTCGGAAAGTTTTCAATTCACACAACTCGAAAAAGAATGATAGGTATACAAAGGGAACTTAAAAAAAATAAAAAAAATTGGAGAGCATTCGAGATACTTAATTTAGGAAAGTATCAAAGACAACATTATATTTTTGATGGAAAGAATGTTAGAGATGAAATAAAAACAGAACAAAGAAAAATCAAAGAAAAAGAATTTGAAAACTTAATTCTTGAAGCATATAGAGCAACAAGTGTAGATGGTTTTTCTACTATACATGGCAAAAAAGGTTCTGATTTTGTATCCCTGGGTCCAATAAATCAACCACTCTCAAGAAATCATGTTGAAGAGGTTATAGCAGAATGCCTAAAAAATAAAATAACTTCAGTTGATATTCTTGGTTTTGAATATGAAATGGGTTTGTTTCCAACCATCCAAGAAGAGGCAAAAGGAAAAGGATTAAGATTGTCTTATAAACAGATCCCAATGGAAGTATTTGATAAGAGAGCAGTTTCAAAGGGAGAGGTTATTTTCCATGACGTTGCCTACATAGAATTTAAACCGAACTTTAATGGAAATAAACTCTCCGTAGAACTTACTGATTTTGCAGTTTTCTACAATGAGGATAATTTAGGCACAGACGAATCTCTTAAAAGTGGAAAATCTAAGATTGTTGTTGAAAATGGTCAAATTATAGAAAAGAAAAAAGATAAGGACGGTATCATTTCAGAAATTATATTAACTAAAAATTGGCATGATTGGATAGATTATTGGTCTGTTGATTTTGATTATGAGTCAAAACCTGAAATTATTAAGTTCAAAACAGAAGACGGAAAAATTGAGGAAGAGTGGACTGGCAATTATGTTTTTGAAAATGAGTGGCAATCATTTAGAGGAAAATATAAAGATAATAGGTTGGAAAAACTAGAACTTAAATCGTCAGAAAGAGAAATAGCATCAAATAAAACAAAAGTAGCAGTTAAAGTAGTGGACATCTTTGGCAATGATACAATGAAGGTTCTTGAGGTTAAGGTCTAATGGGTTTAGATAAAAACTTTCCTCGTCATCCCCATGCAATTATCAGTCCTGATGTTCGTTGGTATCCAGGCAGTGATGCAATAGGTGAAAAAGGAAGAGAAAAACTTCTACCACCCTTAGTAAATAAAATTAGAAAAGAGGTTTATGACTGGAGAGAAGCAGGTTATCCAAATATATCTGAAGTATCTCAATCCCTCTTAACTTATTGGTTTAAAACAGACCATCCCAATGGGTTTCAATATTATTTTGCTCAAAGAGAGTCTGTCGAATCAATTATCTACCTATACGAACATGAAAATATAAGAAACCCATCTGAACTTCTCAAATATGACTCCTCAGGTGTGTTGGTTGATTCTATGTTTGAGGAAACATGGTTAAGACTGGTCGTAAAACAGGCAACAGGAACTGGTAAAACAAAAGTGTTGTCTTTGTTAATGGCATGGTGTTATTTTCATAAAGAATTTAATGAAGACTCTGAACTTTCACAAAATTTCCTTCTTCTTGCACCAAATACTATTGTTTTAGATAGACTAAAAGATGATATAGAGGGATTGAGTGTTTTTAATAATGACCCAGTTCTTCCACCAAATGGTTATAGTGGTAGGTCTTGGAACTTTTATCCAAAGGTTCACATACAAGATAATATTGGTTCCCTTTCAAAAAGTGGAAATATTTTCTTAACAAACATTCAAAGGTTTGTGACAAGAGCAGAAAAGGTTGATGAGAACTCAAGTATGGATTATTTCCTCGGAGACAAACCTGTGACCAAGACAACCGATAATAAAATTCTTGTTCGAGATATAGTAAATAACATTGATGACATTATCGTATTTAATGATGAGGCACATCACATTCACGATAAAAAACTTGCATGGTTTAAAACCATTGAAACTATAAACAATAATCTTGTTCAAAAAGGGAAGAAACTTCCACTGCAATTAGATGTCACAGCAACACCCAAAGACCAAAAAGGAAATATATTTCCTCATACAATCTCTGATTACCCACTTGTAGAGGCAATTGCACAAGAAGTTGTTAAGACTCCAATACTTCCTGATGAGGCAAGTAGAGGAAAACTTGATGAGAATACTTCTGCAAAATTTTCCGAACGTTGGAGAGATTACATTGACCTTGGTGTGACTGTTTGGGAACAGGATTATGAGACTCATAAAAAACTAGGAAAAAAAGCACTTTTATTTGTCATGGTTGATGACACAAAAAACTGTGATGACGTTAAAGACTATTTGGAAGGAAACTACCCCCTACTTAAAGGTGGGACTTTTGTTATTCATACTAATAAAGAGGGTCGCATTGATGAGGGTGCATCTGCAAAGAGTCAAAAAGAATTACTAGAGTTAAGAGAACTTGCAAATCAAGTCGACAGTGATGATAACAATATTAAAGCAGTGGTATCTGTTCTAATGTTAAAAGAAGGTTGGGATGTAAAGAATGTGACTACTGTAGTAGGTTTAAGACCCTTTGTTGCAGCATCAAATATTCTTCCTGAACAAGCATTGGGAAGAGGACTTCGTAGAATGTATTTTGGTGAAGACCAAACCGAAGAACTTAATGTTGTTGGAACTCCTGCATTCATGGAATTTGTTGAAAGCATTAAATCAGAGGGTGTTATTCTTGAAAAGAGGTCTATGGGTAAAGGTTCAGACCCTTCAGGACCAACAATAATTGAAATCGATAAAGAGAAAGTTGATGAGTTAGATATAGAAATTCCTGTCCTTTCCCCAAGTATTATTCGTGATTATAAGAACCTTGAGGAATTAGATATTCAAGAATTTGAATTTACTCATGTTGAATTAAAAGAATTTACTCCTGAGGAACAAAAAAATATTCTCCTACGAGATATTCTTGATGATGAGGTAAGAAGGGAAGTGAAGATTGACAGTCTGCATGTAAATGCAACCTCTATCATCACCTTTTTCACAAAATCAATAATGACAGAACTCCGTCTCTATGGTGGACAAGATATTCTTTATGGAAAACTTAAGCAATTCTTAAAAGATAAGTTGTTCGGTCAGACGGTCGATCTTGAGGATTTAAATGTCGCACGAAATTTAAGTGAAACTAATGTCAGACATGTAATTAAAGAAACATTTAAAAAATATATAAATGCATTAACAGTTGTTGATACAGGAACGACTGAAGTTCAAAATTACATCAAAGTCTCAAATCAGAAGACATTCAGTATTCCAAGACAAAAAGAATTTCTACCTGCAAAGAAATCTATCTTTAATAAGATAGTTGGAGACTCACATTTTGAATTACGTTTTGCAGGATTTCTTGATGCAGCAATAGATGTTAATCGTTTTATAAAAAACTATATTCAACTTGGTTTCAAGATGGAATATGTCAATCACGAAGGTGGTATAAGTTATTACTATCCTGATTTTGTTCTTAAATTAGAAAATGGAGAGTGGTTTGTTGTTGAGACCAAGGGTGCAGAAAACATAGATGACCCTAGAAAGATTGAGAGATTAAAGAACTGGTGTGAAGATGCAACAAGGTCAACTGGTAAAATTTATCGTCATCTCTATGTAAGACAAGAGGATTGGGATAGTTTGGGTCTTACACCAAATTCTTTTGCAGAAATTGTGACAGTATTCAAAGACTTTGAAGAAAAAACTAAGAAATCTCAGTTACAGTAAAAGCACTCTTAGAGGTCAATTCTAAGACACTTTAGTCTATTTGAATGAAGTGTTGGGGGTGGTTCAGTTATCGTCTCAGAACGACTTTAGAACTCTCTGCAGACCCCTAAAACCTTAAGAAATCCTTTAGTTTTTCGTCTCTTTGTGAACGAGGGTAATAATACTTCTCAATCATGTCTTTTGAAGTGTCTGCCCTTCTCATGATGTCCCAACTATCAACACCCTTTTGAGATAGATTGAATGTGATTGCAGTATGTCTGAGTGAGTATGTAGAAAGTTTATTTCCATCTTCATCATGTTGAAGTCCGATTTCTTTTAAGAAGAGGCCAAAGAGTTTTGACATATGACCTGTTGCGGTTCTTCTGTTTTCATACTCAGGCATAAACAAATAATCCTCTGGACTATGGTCTGGTCTTCTTTTGCAAATATCTCGATAGGCATAATAACTCGTTGGTAAAGTTTGAACTGCCATCATTTGGTTCTTTCTCTGCATGGTAAATTCCAGATACTTAACACCATCCAACTCTTTAACATTGATGTCTTTAAACTTTAATGAATAAACTTCAGATAATGTCGGTCTCAACATGCTCCCAACCATGAAGATGATAAAGTCATGGAAGTCTTCTGTGATCTGTATGTTCTTATACTTAGCAATCTCAAACTTTTTACCAACCAATTCATTGGATTTATCTAAGATGGTCTTATAGTTCTGAAGATTGAACCAACCTCTTTGACCTGCTTTCTTTGCACCGCGAATTTTTGGAAAAGAGACTTCAACATCTGCAAGTTCTAAAATTTGTTTTAGTATATTGACGTGCTTGTAGATAGTCCCTCTTGTAAGAGTTTTTCCATCTAATGAAAGTTGAGACATAAAACTTTCAATGTCTTGTTTTGTGATCTTTCTAATATCTCTATTACCAAAGAACTCAAGAAGTCCTTTTTGTCTATTAAGAAGTCCCTGGGTTTTCTTGTATGTATAAATTCCACTTGGAGGTGCGTCATACTCCATTTGTTTCTTAATGAGTTTTTCTGCGAAGGTGGAGAACTTCATTTCAACTGGAACTATGACACTATCATCACCAGTCATTAATGAACTCTTCCATTCATAAAGAAGTTTCTCTGCTTCAACTCTATCTTCAGTTCTTAAACTTTTTTTGAAGACTCTTTTGTTAATTGACAGATATCCCCAATAAAAACGACTTCCCTCTCTTTTATAGAGAGACATTCCAGTAAAAACTTGAATGTGTTTCTTTGCTTTTTTAACCATAATTTTGAACAGTATAACTCACTGTTCAAGACTGTTCAAAGTTTTAAAAAGATAATAAAAATGGTAAAACCCTCTTAGAGTATTGATTTTAAAGGGTTTAATGGTGGGTCTGGGTGGACTCGAACCACCGACCTCACCCTTATCAGGGGTGCGCTCTAACCAAGCTGAGCTACAGACCCAAAGTTGTTTGCATAAAATAGATTCAACGCAAATCTTCGGAGAAAGGAT